>ENA-OYYE01000005-OYYE01000005.1-human-gut-metagenome-genome-assembly--contig:-NODE-5-length-155902-cov-9.665024_pt1 | contig 155902 bp, 106 predicted proteins | sample MGYA00243244_ERZ653437 | MGnify/ENA primary metagenome ERZ653437 (study PRJEB26926, sample SAMN06165130) | human gut metagenome | biome: ENVO:00009003; feature: ENVO:2100002; material: ENVO:00002003...
GATGTGTATAAGAGACAGCTTATCATATATAAAAAGATTATAGACATTACATAGCCGCAGGTATTAATCTCCCATTGTAATAATAAAAGCATCCTCATAAGGCTTTCCAACCTTCTTTTGAGAAGCAGTAAGATAATGAACACAGCAACTAACTTTTACAGAAGTTCCTAATTGAGATTTTTTCTTTCCCATTTCACGTAAAGAGCCTAAATTATATTTAAACGTCATACTCGAATGAGGAGCAATTTTTATAAGACGCTTATATTCTGAATAAGGTACATTAAAATTGCATTCTGAAAAACCAGTTTCTTGCCCATTATCATCTAAAAAGACAAATTGCAATAAACTGCCCATTCCCGTCCCGTCATCATTATGAATAACCATCAATTCATCACTATTATTCGTAAGAATAACAGACATTATTTTACCTTTTCCACTCCCGTTATAGGAATAAGAAACTTTTAGATTTTCCTGAGCTATAATAACTCCAGAAAGGAACAAAAAGATAAAGCCTAATATACATTTCTCCATAAACTACTCAATACAATAATGTAAATGCTTTCATATATTCCACATAATTTAATGATTAACTATGTGGAAAAATTAAGAGATAAAAAGTAAAAAATGCACATTAGGATGGTAACAATACAAATCATTTTGCATTTTCCTTTTAGTATTCTATCATACTACAAAGATAAAGCTCAAGTCTGTGGGATATAGATACTATTTTAGCAGAATATATACAATATTGACAATTTTCTGATTACAATCTAAAGTGCATTTTTCTTTTGATCTCCTTCTTTCGCCTTATAGTTTTCACATTCCTTTCATATACAGCAGATTATGGCAAATTCATCATTTCTTCAACAAGAACCTCTCCGCCCGTCCCGGCGTGAACAGCTCCCACAGAGAAGCAACCGTCCAGCCCGGAGCGAAGATATTGTTGTAATACCCCTTTCCGTTACGTCCATAATCCCAATTGGTATGTTGTACCACTTCCGGATAATAGCCGACCTTAGCAATGCCGCACATGTGACCTTCATAAGGCAATAACTGCCGCATGGAAGTGGAAATGACTTCTGCAAAATCAGCGAAGCGCGGTTCGGCGTATTCTTTGGAAAGCCAATGCAGCACATCGGCAAATTCGAAGATAAATACATCGATGTGGTTGTTTTCCACCGATACATTGCCCCATCCACGGGTTTTCAGACCGATATCCCCCAACATCTGACCTCCGGCAAAAGGAACATCCCAGGTATAATACCACGACAAGGCAAAATAAGCGGCTTTCTTTGCCAACCCGGCATAATGCGCACGTTCTTCTCCTTTCGTAACCAACGCCAGATAATAAGCAGCCGTAGCAGCATACAGAGAAGCCTCCTTATCCTCACAATTGGCATCCAGTGTAGACGAGAAATAATCGGCTTTGGATATCAACTCCTTTTCCAGATACTCCACCGTACGCTTTGCACTTGCCAAGTAACGCTTATCCTTGAAGTACTTGGATGCCATCACCAAAGGCAAGGTTGCCGAAGGCGTACTGCCGCCACTGCCGTCTACGATAGAAAAATCATCCCGGAACTTCCGCGGGAAACTACCGTCTTCATTCTGAAGCCTGAGGAAATTATCCAGCATGTCTTTGATGCGTTTTTCCCACTCGGGATGTTTGCGTTTCTGCTGCTTCTCATAGTTCAGGTAATTCAGAATGGCATATACACCTTCCGATTGACGACGGATGCTGTGCCGGGTTTCCGTGAAGTCGCGGTTGTAGTGTACCACCTCGTTGAAGAAACCGGCCGGCGAGAAACCGTTCCGGAGATAGGTATCGAAGATATTGTTGGCATTGTCCACCAAATCCTGGCGGTTCTGCTGCTTGCCGTATTCCAGCGCATTGAAAGCATTCAGCAAAGTACGTCCCACAAAGCCTGCTTCGGCAACATCCGTATTGGCACAAGTGGCAGTTTCCAGCTCCACACCGGAGTAATAATGAGTAGGTGTATTGTCCACATAACTCTCGACAAAGAAATTACTCATGACTTCCTTCATTCTCTCCACCGTATAAGGAGTATCCACCGGTTTCGGACGATTGGTGTCATAGCAATATTCCCAAGTGCGCTGCACACATTCCGAGAAATCAGCCGCATCCCGTTCAGACAGTTCCCACGTCAGCGAGATGCTTTCACCCTTACGAAGCAACTGGAAAGCCTCAACCGCAGGAGCCAACGTCAGCTTACGGATATAGGTTTTCGGCGCTTCTTTATAAGGAAAGCCGTATGCAAGCACCGTCATCCCCTCTACATTCTGAAATCCGGTATAGCCGATGGAAGTCTCTCCGGACAGAATCACCTCCCCTTCCTTATGAGTGGTCAAGGCATCCTTATCGAACTTGTCGATACGGATAACCGACATCGACTTACCGCTTACCGGATTGAAAGCCGTCGTCAGCGGAGTACTCAAACGGTCTTCACGTACCAACCAACTGTCGGAGGTATGGAACGAGGGCGCTTCTTTCGGTGAACGCAGATTGCGGCGATACCAGAAGCCGGGCATATAGAACTGGCAGTCGGTATGCCTGTAACCGGTCTTTACTTGCTCTCCATAATTGAAATAGACATTCTCCAAAGCCTTGATAACGACAGTGACGCGTTGCACGTTTCCCTTATCCGTCACCTGCCGGGTGATATCCACCGGCAATTCTTCGGAAGCCCGGCAACTGTACATTCCCTTTTGTAACGGCAGCACACCCAGCGTATAGTGCTTGGCGTCATTCCCGGGAACTTTTAAAGAAATGGAAGCAGAAACATCTTCCCAAGCAACATTGGCTGCCCCCACACTCGTAATGCCTGTTACAAGCATTACCCCCAAAAACAATCTCTTTAGTCTCATAGTAATATCTGTTTTTATCATTGTTAGAATACAGGTTTATCAGATTCCGTTGACGGCGCATCGCCCGCAACAGACGGCCATCCGTTTTTCCAGCTAATCTTATCCAGCATCAACACACGCCCTTCGGGATTCTTGGTGCTTACGGCATGATAGAGAAGCCAATCATCACCGGCATTGTCCGTCACAATCTCCGAATTATGACCAGTACCCACAAAAGCGTTACTCTTCTGAATCAGGACTTCATGTTGATTATCCAGCATACGCCCGCCGTTCTTATCCACATAAGGGCCGAAAAGATTCTCGGAACGGCCCACGACAGTGGTATACGTACTATTCAATCCTTCACAGCAAGTACCTGTCGAGGCAAAGAAATAATAATATCCGTCTTTTTTATGGATATAAGTTCCCTCATAAGCCGTTCCCGCCACTTGCCGGGGTGTGGCGTCTTCTTTCACGGAGAGTCCGTCATCGGACAGTTCAATGCCATAGATTCCGCGGAAGCTGCCCCAAAAGAGGTACTTCTTTCCTCCCTCTTCCATATAGAAAGGGTCGATGGAGTTCTGCACATTGATTTCATTGCTGCGGAACATCTTTCCACAATCCGTAAAAGGGCCTCCGGGCTTATCGGCAGTGGCGCAGCCGATACCGCAAGTCCACTCTCCTCCCCATACGGACATGGAATAATAAAGCACATATTTATCACCAATCTTATTGATGTCCGGCGCCCACAATCCTCCTTTCTCTTCAAAATCGGGACGGGTACGTTCGGTAAAGGCCGTACCCACATATTCCCAATCCACCAGATTTCTGGAACGATGGATAGGGAGATTGCGGATATCCTCCGTGGCATACAGATAAAAATAGCCGTCATCCGCCTTAATGACAGAAGGGTCGGGCAGGCTGTAGTTTATCACCGGATTGTGATATACAGCCTTAGGCTGTTCTTCCCGGTTATTGCCTCTTGTTGCCGATAAAGAGGAACATGCCGCCATGCAACCCAACAGGGATAATACAACTAACTTTTTCATATGTCTATTCTTTGATTCGTTTTTATTTCACCACTTTAGGCATCATATACTTCTCGCTGATTCTCATCCGGTCCACCCCGTTCACTTTCTCAAAGGAAACATCGCTGATGTACATGGCGCGCGGGTGGATGTTGTTCTTGTCTTTATGGGCGTGGAAGACGATGCGGAGTTTGCCCGCCTTGTCCCTAAACGTGGCACTATGCCCCACTCCCACAAGCTCGCCGGGTTTCTGCAAAAGAGGGTTCTCTTCGTATTTAGTCCAAGTGCCCATCACCTCAGTGGCGGTGGCACAACCAATGCCGTAGAAAGGGCTCTCATAACTATTGGCCGAATACGTCATGTAATACAGTCCGTTATGCTTAATGACAAACGGGCCTTCATTCACACGCGGCCATACTTCTTCCCATGCCTGGGAGACGTGAATACAAGGATGCAGCGTCTCCGTCTTGATGGTAATGAGATCTTTTTCCAGTTCAGCCACCCAGATGTTCAGTCCGTCGTTGAAACGGTCGAAAAACAAATAAGGCGTACCGTCGTCATCAATAAACAGGGAATTGTCAATGCACTTTTCGCCCGCAATCATGGGTTCTTTCCTGCTTTGAGTAAACGGGCCTAAAGGTGAATCCGCCGTTGCCACACAGATATGCTCGTCGGCGGAATAATACATATAAAACGTTCCGTCTACCTCGTAAACCTCCGGAGCCCAGAACCAGCGGTCAGCCCATACGTCCTTTTTGTCAAGGGCCATACCCCGGTACTTCCAGGTCTGCAAATCATCCGAAGTATAGACCTCGATGCCATCATCCGCATTGGTACCATAGGCATAATAGGTATCCTCGTACAAAAGTATGAAAGGGTCACCGAAAAACAAAGGAGTTTCGGCCTCCTCAACGACAATCTCTTCAGGATTCTTGTATTCCGAAGAACAAGATTGGCAGGAAGACAATGTACCCACCATCAAAAAGCAACAAAAAACAAGTTGTTTCATATATCTATATTTATTCATCTCAACTCAGTTTTAAAAGTATTTCTATCGGTCATCTTCTCCATACTTCCCAAAAAGAAAGCGAAGAAAAGTCCCATCTATTCCCGCGCTTGTGGGACTTTATTCCCAGTACGGAGGGAATCGATTCCCAGCTAACAGGGAATAAGTTCCCAGTAAGCTGGGAATAAAGTCCCAGTACACTGGATATATGCAGGCATAAATACATCCATCACAACGCAGCATTTATATGATAATACAATATACCGTTATAGGCGGGAGAAGCGTTCTCAGAGCAGAATCCGATGCGGGATGCGGGGTATTGCACATCCAGTGCGCCCAGTTCCCTGCCGTCCACAAAGAGGTAGAGTTTCTCCCCCCGGCGGACTGCACGGAAATTATAAGATTCCTTCCACAGTTCGTGTACGCCGATTTTATAGATATGGCGCCGCAAATCCTGCGCATCTTTATTGATAAACCGGATTCCTTCTGCCTTGACCGGGGCAAAAGTCAAGCGGTTATAAGCCGGATGGGCAGCCACCTCTACTCCACGGGTATCCATCGGGTGCCATTCTTCATTGCACAGATACTCTACATTGAACTTGCTGAACATATCCTCCTGAAACTCGGATTTATTGTCCGCCTCATGCCGGTTCAGATAGAGGGCATCCAGCCAGACAGGAGCGGCAAAACGGTAACATTTCTCGATGAAATCGGTGTATTTCACATCCGGGTACACCGTTTGCAGACACTCTAACGGGAAGTTCCGTGAGGTTTGTTTTCCGTTCTTCACCATCGTGACTTCCAGCCTGCGGGTAGCTCCATTGAACTGAGCTTTTACATAATTCTTCTCATCCACATATAGCGGATAACTGCCTGCGGTCTCGCTGCCGGACAAGCCGGATAACTGGAAACTGAACTCATAGTCATTCAGAAAATCACCTTTCAGCACTTCCGTCTTGTCCGAAAGCTGCAAATTCCCTTCATCAAAGCCGATGGTATAAGTGACGCCTTCAAACAAAGCATCCTTTGCCTCATCAAATACGCCGGGAACACCGGCCGCAGCCGGAGGAACAACCTTTGTAAAGATATGCTTTCCCGGAGCGGGAATCTCATCCAGCCGGACTTTCAAATCACCCGCATGGAGTTCAATACGCAAATGATGATAAACACCCCAACGGAAATCAGCCGGTAAAGCATACGTTTCTTTGTGTTCCGTTCCATCGACGCGGGTACGCAGATACCAGCATCGATTCTTTGCATCCAATCCCACGTAAGCGCAGTTATCAGCATTCTGCCACCAGGCAATGACTCCCGCTTCGCCGGTGGTCTTCACTGCCGTCTCGAACAAATAGGCTGTTGATGCCTGTACGTCCCGCAACGCTCCGAACGACGGCACTTCCCCTTTCACGGAGAAAGTCGGCAATGAAGGCTCCGGATGATAACCCGGTGTGCGGGGACCGGTTATACCGTCTACAAACATCGTCTTATCAAAGAAGTGCACACGGTTGATATACTGCCCCCGGCGTTCATCGTTCTTATTTGCCATATAAATCAGCCACCATTCAAATCCATTAGGACCTCTCAGGATATTGGGCTGTCCGGGAGTCATCAGAATATCATCGGCAACGTCATCTTTCATATCAAACAAAGAAACATCGAAGAACCGGGAATGCCCTTTGTTTGTCTCCACCGCAAGCAGATTCGCGCCTTGCTTCAAGGCGGCACGCTGCTCCTTATTCAGGTTCACGATGCAGTAATCCCGTCCCTGCTTCTCGTAAATAGGCGTTCCGTTCAGATAGATTTTAGTATCACCTTCGTGAGCAACGCGTAGCGCCAGATTGCCGGTCTGCTTATCAGCAGAAAAGCTCTTGCGCAACCACAAGGAAGAGGTATTCCACCGCGTCCCCAAATGGCGGGTAGTGGAACCTTTCACTTCTTCGGAAGAAAAACCGGTTTCGCCTTCCTTCCAGTCGGCAGCGTCATAAGCCGCCTTTGTCCAGTCACCATCCGGTCGGCTGTTCGTATAGGCAAACATCGGTTCATACGTTTGTCCATATCGTAAGATATCTACGTACTTTTCTTCCAGTTGCGTCTGATTGCATCCTACAACCGGGTGACTGTATTTATTACCATTTTGAAAACCTAAAGGAAAGTCTGCCTCGGCAACTCCCAACTGATAATTGCCCCACTCCGTAGAGGTGTGGTTGGCATTATACATCATATAGTAGCGGTCTCTGTATTTCATGACCCACGGTCCCTCCGCCACCCTGTTATCCATAGTCTCCCATGTATCCGGCAAGGAAGCGAACTGGCACACCGGCTCGCCGGCAAATTCCGCGGGATTCTTCATTTTACGTCCCCAGATGGTGTTTCCATCGGTAAAGCGCACCATATACATGTATAATTGTCCGTCATCGTCCCGAAATACCATCGGGTCGATTCGGCTATCCATCCACGTCTTTTTATCGGGTTCGGCATACGGACCCAATACATCTTTACTTTGAGCATGTACAATATGAACCGCGTGCTTGTCCTTTCCCCAATAATTGACAGACCAGTACAAGTGGAAATCCCCATTCAGATAGAACATGTCGTTGGCATGAATCTGGTCGTCTCCGGCTCCGGTTCCCCTTGTCCAATCGTTATCCATAGATACGACATGGACCGGCGTACCCCAATGAACCAAATCGTCCGAAACATAAAAACCTCCGTTCGTATGGACTCCGCCTATGTAATACTTGCCGTTGTACTTCATTACACCGGCATCGGCCACTCCGGGAAGAACCGGATTCGGGATATTCTGGGCAAACAAAGTGGTGCAACAAGTAAAAGCAAACGGTAATAGCAGTTTCTTACAGACAAGCATAATGGTATAAGATTTAAGAAAAAGGCTATGCCGGAAACATCCCGGATAAGGAAAAGCCTGCAGGCATAGCCTTCTTCGGTTATCAATAGTTAGGATTCTGAGTAAGACGCGGCACCTTATTCACTGTGCTGTTGTCTACTTCATCTCTCGGAATAGGCAGACGTCTGTGTTTGCCAACTATAAAGTTGTCGAAGTCCCTGTCACGGGCTTTCAGCTCATCAATACCTGCCTGAGAGTCAAGCAGCCCCCAACGCTTCAAATCGGCCCAACGCCAGCCTTCGAAACAAAGCTCCAAAGTACGTTCCATCTGCAAACGCTTGATAAAGGCATCCTTTGAATTCAAGCAATCTTTCCACTGACTGTCTTTCAACTTGGCCAGTCCGGCACGTTCTCTTACTTTATCCACATACACGGCAGCTTCGGCCGGAGTAGTACCCGTTTCAACAAGGCATTCCGCATAGTTCATCAAGATATCCGCATAACGCATGATACGGTAGTTATTGCGTGCAAAATAATCTTCCGCGCTGCGATAGTAGGAAGTATTGTATTTGCGGATATAGCAATCCTCCGGGTCGGTTCCCCAACCATCATTCCAATCCGCATTCTCCACCCCATAGTACTTTTTCGGTTGGTTGGGGAAGTCCTGTGAGAATCCACGGTAAAGAATGCTATTATATAAGCGCAAGTCATTCTGTCCGTCCACCCGCTTTTCTTTCAGGAACTCATCCACCAGCCAGCGGCGTGCCTTGCCATCGCCCCAACCGATACCGCTAGGAGCAAAGAATTGAGTACGCTGAAAGCCGAAAGCCATGCTGGCGTCATTCCCCGTACCGCCCTTGTTCTGGTCGTCGAACTGAATCTCGAAGATGCCTTCTTTGTTGTTCTCGTCCAAATCGGTAAAGTTATCTTCCCGATTGTCTATAAGTCCATACAAAGAATTGTCTTTGTCGATTAGCCATTGCAACTGTTCCTTTGCTTTATCATACTTATGCTGCTGCATATAGGCCTTACCCAGCAATGCTTTGGCAGCGCCTTTGGTGGCACGTCCCAGGTTAGCGGCATCCCAGGATTCGGGCAGATGCTGCATGGCGAAAGTCAAATCCTTCTCCACCTGGTCCCAGATTTCCTGTTCGGAAGCATCTTCCGGTATATAGGAAGCGTCTTTAGGCTCCAACGGCATGGTTCCTTTGTCCCACAACAGATTTACCTGAAAGTACCACAAGGCACGCAAGAAAGAAGCTTGCGCCAATACCTGGTTCCTGGCTGTTTCATCCATCTCTATATGAGGCACCTGAGCCAATACCTGATTGCAACGGAAAATACCTACATAGAAATGTTCCCAATGTATCGTATTGCCCTCATAGAAGTTATAATTGTTGTAAAGGAAGCGCGTCCAGTCCCCCAATTCAATCCAGGGAGACGAGCTCCAACCTTCGTCCGAAGTCAAATCATAGCGGAAAGAAAGCCAGCGCATCCAGGTGCCTTCCTTATAGAGAAAACTATAGCAAGCGTTTATGCCGGCCGTAGCATCTTCCGGCTTAGTCCAATAAGTCTCGTTGGTCACTTCATTGGGATTATCGATATCCAATAAGCTTGCACTGCATCCGGCGCACAACGTCATGGCTCCTGCAAGCATCAATCTATAATATATCTTTTTCATAAGTTATAAGCTGATTATAAGTTAAAAGGTCAAATCCAATCCAAACATCACCGAACGGGTATTGGGATATGCAAAGTTGTCCGTACCGCTGTTCCAAACGGAATTCTCACCCTTGAAGTCAGGGTCCAGACCGGAATATCCGGTAATAGTTATCAGGTTGCTGCCGGTAGCAAACAGACGGAGCTTCTCCACACCCAGGTTCTTCAACCACTCTTGTCTGAAGTTATATCCGATAGAGATATTCTTCATGCGGAAGTAAGAACCATTCTCCAGGAAACGGTCGGCATCACGCGAATTGCGGAAGTCACCGTAAATGATACGCGGAGTATTGGAATTAGGGTTCACCTGATAGGGTTCTTCACCCTTTTTGAAACGGATATAATTGGAGTTATCGGCAAACAGACGTCCTTGCCAGCGGGATACGTTGTATATCTTATTACCGAACTGACCATTCCACATCATGCTGAAATCGAAGTTCTTCCACTCTGCATTAAGCACCAATGACATTTGCATCTTCGCCCAGGGACTACCGCAATACTCACGGTCGGCATCCGTGATTTCGCCGTCATCATTCACATCAATATACTTCACGTCTCCCAATTGCGGACGCTTCCCTTCAATCATAATAGGCTTGCCGGCAGGCACTCCGTTATCTTTAGAACCCTTTGTTACATAATTGTCTATTTCCTCTTGTGTCCGGAAGATACCGTCTGTCTTTCTCAAATAGAATTCAGCCAACGACCTGCCCGGCTCTGTTCTGGCCTGACCGGAATCAATATGGTTTCTATCACTGCCGTCACGCCCTATACTCAATACTTTATTATCCATAGTAGTGACATTCAGTAAAGCGCTATACTTAAAGTCGGAAATCTGATCTTTCCAGCCAAGCGTAATCTCGAATCCCTTGTTGCGCAGGCTGGCAGCGTTCTTCCACGGAGAGCCGCCTTGGTTACCGGTGGAAATGGCAATCGGAGTCTCGGCCAGCACGTCACTGGTCTTTGAGTTATAGTATTCGGCACTAACAGTCAAGCGCTGGTTAAGGAAACTGGCATCGACACCTACGTTCACCGTCTCTTTCGTTTCCCACACAAGACCTGTATTCACCAGTTTCACTTGTGTAGAACCCGGAACAACAGCACCGCCGAACACGGTTACGATACTTTGATTGATAGTTCCGATATAATCCCAGTCACCAATGGAAGAGTTACCCAAACGTCCCCAGTTACCTCTAATCTTCAGGTCATTTATCCAAGATACATCGAAGAAATCTTCTTTCGAGATTCTCCAGGCACCGGAGAATGAAGGGAAATTACCCCAGCGGTTTTCCTTGGACAGGCGGGAAGTACCGTCACGACGGAAAGTGGCAGTCAGATAGTATTTATCATCATAAATGTAGTTTGCACGTCCCAGATAGGAAATCATCGCATTCTCACTGATGCTGTTGGAATTCTGCTGGTTGCTTTGTCCGGCATTCAACACAGTGAAATAATCTCCGTTACCCATCATCGGGAAGTTCAGACGGGAAGCCCAAAGTCCTTCCCATTCATGGTGCTGGTAGGTAGTACCGACTACGGCATCCACATGATGCTTTCCAAAATCCTTGTTGAAGTTCAGCGTATGCTCTATCAGCATGTTGTATGTATTGTCACGCGCCTTCTGGCTTTCCGGGTCGCGATGTTCCTGGTTCTGACTCCAGTTTCCTTCGCCACGGAACCATGAGTTCTCATAGAAATAAAGGTCGACACCGCCATTGAATTTATAGGAAAGGAACTCAAAGGGTTTGAACTCCAGCCACAAGGAACCATTCAGACGGTTCTGGCGGAAATGACGATATTCCAAATCTTCACGGGCAATCGGATTCACGCCGAAAGTATTATACTTGGTAGCATCGCCATAACCATATCCGCCCGGATTATTCTCATCATAGATGGGAATGGTAGGCATCATACGCAAGAAGTCATTGTAGGTATTGGTCTGGTTCGGGTCTGTGTTTGTATATGAATAAGCCAGGTTTTCACCGAAAGAGAACCATCCTTTTTTGCCTTGCGTATTCACGCGGAAGCTGTAACGGTCGAAAGTGTTTCCATAAGAAACGCCGTCATTGTTGTAGTAGCCGGCCGATACAAAATAACTGCCGGAATCGCCGCCACCGGAAAGTGACACGTTGTAGTCCTGCACCAAGGCAGTCTTCAGCACTTCATCCTGCCAGTTAGTATCATATTGCGAATGCTTCTGAGTAGTGTTTACCGTGGCAATGCCGTCCTTGATAGCTTCATTATAAGCAATATCATTGTACTTGATATATTCCGCCGCGTTCATCAAGTCAAACTTCGGGCTCCACTCCAAAGTCTCCTTTACGCTTACATTCACTTTCATCGGGCCCTTCGTACCTTTCTTGGTAGTAACGATAATCACACCGTTGGCAGCACGCGAACCGTAGATGGCGGCGGCAGAAGCGTCTTTCAATATCTGAATCGATTCTGCGTCCGCAGGGTTGAAGTCCACTCCGGGATCGGTAATCATACCATCGATAACCCACAAAGGAGAGTTGTTGCTTAAAGAGCCGATTCCACGGATTTCAATAGAAGCATCCTCACCTGCCCGGCCGCTGCTCCGCACATTGACACCCGTGGCCAATCCCTGCATCTGGCTGACAAGAGTTCCGGCAGCGCTTTTCTTCATTTCTTTCGTATCCACCACAGCCACAGCTCCCGTCAAGTCCGATTTCTTCACGGTCTGATAACCGATGACTACCACTTCCTCCAACGCTTTCGCGTCGTCTTTCATCACTACATGCAGGGGAGTTCCCTTAAAAACAAGTTCCTGCGTAAGCATACCGATATAAGAAAAAACAAGTGTGCTGCCTTTCTTTCCATTCACCGAGAAATTACCGTCGATATCGGTAATGGCACCCATAGTAGAACCTTTTACCACTACATTCACACCTGTCAAAGGCTCATCGTTTGCATCTGTTACCTTTCCGGTTATAGCCACATCCTGCGAATAAGCGGCAGTTGCAAACACAACAAAGAATAAGAATAAGATTTTCCTGATCATTTTTATAGAATTAGATTTTTAAACTATGCGGAAAACAGAATCCGCTTGAAGTTACTTTCGGTAGAGACCGATTCGCCCGTTTCTGCCGGGCATACAAGATTAATTAAAGTTCGTTACGTCATAGGCTTTATAGTCATAGTATTACAAAATTGGTTAGCTTTTTCGGACACAAATATACCGTGAGGCAACCGAACCAAATGCAATTATTTCTCCATTCTATGCAATTATAAAACCAAAATTGCCCCTGGGAAGCATCCCGGGGGCAAGTGATTCATTTGTTCTATTTTCATGATTTAATCCGTCTATCATTTCACAAAATCCTTCGGCAGCACCCCGAATTGTTTCTGGAAACACTTGGTGAAATAGGAAGGAGTATTGAAACCGGTCATGTAGCAAACCTCATTAATCTTGCATTCCCCTTCTTTCAGCAACTGGGCGGCTTTCTTCAAGCGCTCCAGGCGGATGTAGTCATTCGGCGTCATATCCAGTATTCCTTTTATTTTCCGGTTCAGGCTGGAACGGCTCATGTTCAGCGCACTTGCCATATCGTCCAGGCAAAAGTCCGGGTTCTGCATGTTTTCATCAATCACCTCCTTCAGCGTCTTCAGGAATATCTCATCCGCTTTCGTCATGGCCATACTATTGGTTTGCACAAAAGGAGAATGGGCAAAAGAAACACGCAGTTTCTCGCGATTGCTCAGCAGATTAGAGACGCATACCCGCAGGTACTCTACCGAAAACGGTTTCTCGATATAAACATCCGCACCCAGCTTCATGCCTTCTATTTTGGCTTGAAGGGTGGTCTTTGCCGTCAGTAAGATGATGGGGATGTGGCTATAATCCAATTCCGATTTCAAGCGTTCGCACAACTCCAGCCCGTCCATTTCGGGCATCATAATGTCGGAGATAACCAGGTTCACCGTATGCTCCTCCAATACCTTCAGCGCTTCCACCCCGTTCATGGCGGTCAGCACCCGATACTCCGACGACAGTTGCTTGACTACAAACGCCTGCATTTCCAGGCTGTCCTCTACAACCAGAAGCGTATAGCGATATTGTTTCGCAGCGGGTTCTATCTCTCCCTTTTCAGCGGATTCTTCACTTACCGCAGGCTTTTTCCGCTCGATAGTCACTGCCGGAGAGTGCTTTATCGGAATCGAAAGTACAAAGCAGTTCTCCTCCGTAGACCCATCCATACCTAACGTCCCCTCATGCAGCTCGGCAAGCGAGCGGGCCAATGCCAGGCCGATGCCGGTGCCCGATACGGATTGCAACGCACCTGCCTTATACTGAATGAACGGCTTGAATATCTCCTCACGCATTTCCGCCGGAACCACGGAGCCGTCATTGCATACCGCAAGCAGCCACCTCTCCTGCTCCACACTCAGCCGGATGCGGATATACGTCTGTGCATACTTGATGGCGTTGGTAAGCAGGTTACTGATAATCTTGGTTATCCCCTCTTCATCCACCGAAGTGCACAACTTTTCAGGAACGTCCATCGCGAGTTCCAGCCCCTTCTGTCGCGCCAAAGGCTGAAAACGCTTATAAGTCCTCTGCAAGATGACCGCCACATCACATTCCATAAAGTTCAACTGGAATCCTTTCGTTTCCGTCTTCCGGAAGTCAAGCAACTGGTTCACCAAGTCGAGCAGGCGATTGGTGTTCAAGTCCATAGTCTCCAAGTCGTCCCTGATTTCTTCTGAAACGGAGGCAGATGCCAATACATTCTCCAACGGGCTCTTTATCAGCGTAAGCGGAGTACGTATTTCATGCGCCACATTGGTGAAGAAATCAATCTTGGCGGTGTACAATTCCCGCTCCTTCTGCCTCTCAAACCGCTCCATCGTCTCCCGGTGTTTCCTCCGGGTTCTTCTTCTGAAATAGAAAACAACGCCTATCAAGGTGCACAAAGCCAGCATCAGATAAACGGCATAGGCCCAGGCGGAAAGATAAAAGGGAGGACGGATGCGTATATCGAGCACCCGTTCTTCTTCGTTCCACTTCCCGTCGCTATTGGAGCCCCGGATGCGCAACTTGTAACTCCCGTATGGCAGATTGGAGTAGTTGATTACCGAATTCCTCCCTACCGTGTACCATTCGCGGTCGAAGTCTTCCAACTTATATTCCAGCCGGTTCATCTCGGGCGCCTGATAACTTAAAGCGGCAACCTGGAGCGAGAAAGAATTCTGGTCGGCATCCAGCTCGATTTCATCGGAGTAAGTGATGCTCTTCTTCAAAGGAGAATCGGGACTGTCCACCGAAAGGGGCTTATTGAACAAATAAAAATCGGTAATAACCACCGGAGGAAGGAACGTATTCTCCACGAAAGTCTCCGGGTCGAAAATGATAAAGCCATTGATACTGCCCAGATAGATGCGCCCCTTCTTGTCGCAATATCCCGACTGGAAATTGAATTGGTTGCTCAGCAGCCCGTTGGCAGTGGTGTAGGCATGTTTGCTTCCGGTATCGGGGTTGAAACAAACCAGCCCGTAATTGGTGGTTATCCACAGATTCCCCTTTTTGTCCTCGACCATTTTATAGATGGTATTGCTGGGAAAACCCGCCGACATATCATAGCGGGTGAAATCGTCCGTCTGCGGATTATAGCGGCAGAAGCCCTCTCCCAACGTCATAAACCACAGCCGCTTCTTGCTGTCTTCATAGATGCTGATTACCTTATTGTAAGACAACGAGGTAGAGTCTTCTTCATTGGAAAGATAGTGCTTCCACTCCTGCTTGCGGACATTGTAGCAGAACACTCCGTTGGAGAAAGTGGCAAACCACAGGTTGCCGTTGAAATCTTCCAAGATATCATACGTAAACATGTTCTTCAGCTGCGGAATACGGGTGAAGTCATCCGAACTCCGGTTGTACTTCAACAGTCCCGAGGTAGTGCCTATCCACACCTCACCGGTAGTCGACTTGCATACCGTAAAAGCGTCGTTGGCAACCATCGAGTTCTCGCCATCGCCTTTCGAGTAGTGCCTTACCTGCCTGGTGCGTAAGTTTATCCGGTTCAGTCCGCCGGAAAAAGTTCCCACCCACAGGTCGTCTCCATCCAGGCAAAGGCCATGAATATTCTGGTAAATGGCAGGATGCCTGAACGGTTCTATCTTTCCGCTTTCCGGATTATAATTGAACAAGCCTTTGTCCTCCGTGCCTATCCACAGGGTACCGTCATTGCCTTCGCATATCTCGCGCACCCGGCGGCCGAAGTCCCGCAGGTCGTCCCGGGGATAGAACTTCTCAAAATAAGTCCACTGAAACGGATAATAGTTCACCCCGCCGAAGTAGGAGCCTATCCACATCCCGTTCTCCCTATCCCGGCAGAGGGCGTAGATGGCATTGTCCGACAGCGCATAGGAGTCGTCCTGACCGGGTACTGTCAGATGGGTCACCCGGTCATTTGCCAGATTATAGATGTATAAGCCCGACTCGGCGCCTACCCACAATTCGTTGTCCGACTTGAATTGCAAGGCCCGCACATAGGTGCTAAGCAGCCTGCGCGTCTTGCCGTTGGTAAGATTTATCTCGGTCAGTCCATTGAGCGAAGCCACATACAGGCAGTTGTGCGGACCGCTGACCTGCCAATTTATGATATCGCCCTTGAACACTTCGTTGCCATCGGCATCTTTAAAGGGTTGCAAAGGCGACTTAAAATCAGCTTTCGTGCAATAGAGGTTATCGGCATACAAAGCCAGCCAACAGGCATCTCCAGTCAGCCAAAAGCGGGTGACATTGGCCAATCCGGCATCGTGCAGATAGTTTTCCAGCTTCCCTTCACGGTGCCGGTAGCGGAACAATCCCTGATTCTCCACCGATATCCAGATATCATGCTGCTCGTCGCTTCCTATCATCGTTACGAAGTCCCTGATACAGGTGGATTTATCGCTTGTCACATCAAAGCTTCTGAAAGAATCCAGTACCGGATTGTAGATGTAGACTCCGCCATCCGTACCTATCCAGATATTGCCTTCATGGTCTTCGTACAGCGCCGTGATGAAATTCTTCCCCAACCCGGAATTTTCCTTTTTATAGACCCGGAAAGACAATCCGTCGTAACGGTTCAGCCCGTCTTTGGTGCCAAACCACATAAAGCCTTTCCTGTCTTGCAATATCTGGTATACCGTATTCTGTGAAAGCCCGTTCCGGATATCCATCGTCCGGAAATAATGGTGAACGGAGTGCTGAGCATAGGAAGATGTGACGGACGCCGCCATGCACAAACCGAGAAGAAACGGGAGGAGCATCCGCTTTCTGTTCCTTCCTTGATTCCATTCCACCCGCCAAAGCGATAAGATGATTGCCCTTTTCATAGTACACACACTTTATAGATTTCGATGACAACAAATATAAGCCGATTCGGGAAAACAAAATATAATTATCGAGCCAATTAATAAAACTATCGGAAGAATGCGCCCTATCATGCCGGCATAAGTAGGATGAAAGTACCGAATTTTATTTCAAATACCAGCCTTCACCTTTTGCTCATTTCAAGGGTTAACAAACTAATAAACAGAAGATTACAGGTGAAGACTCCTTAAGAAAAGCTTCCTTGACAGCCTTCACCCTTCACTTTTCAGGGTTGCAGGTTCACCATAAATCACTGTATATCTTCATATTACCACACAAGGTGAAAGGTGAATACCTCTTTTAAGACCTTTCACCACAGCGCGAATGTAACGGTTCTTTTAGTAGATATCGTTCGCGTTACTGTCTGTCCCGGTTGTTGCTTCCCCGCGCCGATACCTGCTCTGACAGACACAAGTCTCTGACATGACAAACACAGGTGTCTGTCGGGACAGGTACAAGTGTCTGTCGGCACAAATACATGCATCTGTTAAGCAGAAGTGTAGTATGCAACGCATTTTTTAGTAACTTTGCATGGTTTTAAAATACACTGAACGAATGGAGTTTAAGTATGACGTTATTGTAATCGGTGCCGGACATGCCGGATGTGAGGCCGCTGCGGCGGCTGCCAACATGGGCTCGAAGACCTGTCTTATCACGATGGACATGAATAAGATAGGTCAGATGAGCTGCAACCCGGCTGTGGGAGGCATCGCCAAAGGACAGATAGTGCGCGAAGTGGATGCATTGGGAGGATATATGGGATTGGTGACGGACAGCACTGCCATACAATTCCGGATATTGAACCGCTCCAAAGGGCCTGCCATGTGGAGCCCGCGTGCACAATGCGACCGGAATAAATTCATCTGGGCGTGGCGTGAGATTTTAGAGAACATACCCAACCTGCATATCTGGCAAGATACCGTGCGGGAAATCCTCGTTGAAAACGGAGCAATTGCCGGGCTTACCACCGTGTGGGGAGTAACGTTCCGTGCCAAGTGCATCGTGCTTACTGCCGGAACTTTCCTCAACGGATTGATGCACGTAGGACACACCATGCTTCCCGGCGGACGTATGGCCGAACCTGCTTCTTATGAATTAACCGAATCCATCGCAAAACATGGCATCACTTACGGCCGCATGAAGACGGGTACGCCTGTACGCATCGACGGACGAAGCGTGCATTATGAAGACATGGAGATACAGGAAGGAGAAAACGACTTCCACAAGTTTTCGTTCATGGACACCGGGGTAAGACACCTGAAACAGTTGCCCTGCTGGACTTGCTTTACTAACGAGGAAGCTCACCGCATCCTTCGGGAAGGACTTCCGGATTCTCCCCTTTTCAACGGACAGATTCAAAGTATCGGTCCCCGGTATTGCCCCAGTATCGAAACGAAAATAGTCACCTTTCCCGATAAGGAACAGCACCAGCTCTTCCTGGAACCGGAAGGAGAAACGACACAGGAATTGTACTTGAACGGATTCTCTTCTTCCCTGCCGATGAACATTCAGATAGAAGCATTGAAGAAGATACCCGCCTTCCGCGATTTGGTGATTTACCGTCCCGGTTATGCCATCGAGTATGACTACTTTGACCCGACGCAACTGAAACATACGTTGGAAACGAAGAAAATAAAGAATTTATTCTTTGCCGGACAAGTAAACGGAACTACCGGATATGAAGAAGCTGCCGGACAGGGAATCATTGCCGGAATCAATGCGCACATCAATTGCCACGGCGGAGAGCCGTTTACCCTGGCGCGCGACGAAGCATATATCGGCGTATTAATCGATGATTTAGTGACGAAAGGAGTGGACGAGCCTTACCGTATGTTCACTTCACGTGCCGAATACCGCATTCTTCTTCGTATGGACGACGCGGACATGCGGCTCACGGAAAAGGCGTGGAAGTTGGGACTGGTGAAAGAAGACCGCTACGAGTTGTTGAAGCGCAAGCGCGATGCTATCGGAAACATCATCGGCTTTGCACGTAACTTCTCCATCAAGCCCGCCCTTATCAATCCGGCGCTGGAACAGCTCGGCACTACCCCATTGAGACAAGGTTGCAAACTCATCGATTTAATCAATCGTCCGCAAATCACATTGGCCAACATGGCTGAACATGTCAGTGCGTTTGGCCGTGTGCTGGACAGCATCACGGAAAGAAAGGAAGAAATCACCGAAGCGGCAGAAATACTTATCAAGTACGAAGGCTACATCGGACGGGAACGAATCATTGCCGATAAGCTGGGGCGACTGGAGAGCATCAAGATAAAAGGAAAGTTCGACTACGAATCCATCCAGTCTCTTTCTACCGAAGCGCGTCAGAAGTTGGTGAAGATTGACCCGGAAACGATTGCCCAGGCAAGCAGGATACCCGGTGTGTCGCCCAGCGACATCAACGTCCTGCTGGTACTTTGCGGTCGGTAAAGGGTGTCCGTTCCACGTGAAACAAAAGAATTCATTAAACATATTAAAATATCTGATTATGAGCAGAGAAACGCTTGCAAAAAGTATTCGGGAAATACCCGATTTTCCCATCCCGGGAATCTTGTTCTACGACGTAACTACCTTATTCAAAAATCCGGCTGCACTACAAGAACTGTCCGATACCTTATATGAGATGTACAAGGATAAAGGCATTACGAAAGTGGTTGGCATCGAGTCCAGAGGTTTCATCATGGGGCCTATCCTCGCCACCCGTTTGGGTGCCGGATTCGTGCCGATGCGCAAGCCGGGAAAGCTGCCCGCCGAGACGATTGAAGAAAGTTATGATAAGGAGTACGGCAAAGACACCGTTCAGATTCATAAGGATGCTATCGACGAAAATGACGTGGTACTGCTGCACGACGATTTACTGGCTACCGGCGGAACAATGGAAGCTGCCTGTAAATTGGTGCAGAAGCTGCATCCGAAGAAAGTGTACGTCAACTTCATTATCGAGCTGAAAGACTTGCATGGAAAGGAAGTTTTCGGCAAGGATGTCGACGTACAGTCCGTACTCAGCTTGTAGTTTCGGTAACAGGGGATGACCCGTATCTTATTCTCTGAACAAGGGCGGCATCCCATACGTTACTAACAAGATTCAAGTAACCTGTAAGCAGATTGCTATCAATCCATTCGATATTATGGAAGAATTAAGAGCCAACGAATACCTGAAAGGAATAGTTTCGAACCTCCCCGAAAGTCCCGGCATTTATCAATACCTGAATGCCGAAGGCACCATTATATATGTAGGAAAAGCTAAAAACCTGAAGCGACGCGTATCTTCGTACTTCAACCGGGAACATGAACCGGGAAAGACGCGGGTATTAGTTAGCAAGATTGCCGATATCCGCTACATCGTAGTCAATACGGAAGAAGATGCCTTGCTGCTGGAGAACAATCTTATCAAGAAATACAAGCCGCGCTACAATGTTTTGTTGAAGGACGACAAGACGTATCCTTCGATTTGCGTTCAAAACGAATACTTTCCACGGGTGTTCAAGACCCGCAGGATTATACGCAACGGTTCTTCTTACTACGGTCCGTACAGTCACTACCCTTCCATGAAAGCGTTGCTCGACCTTATCAAGCATCTGTATCCGCTGCGTACCTGCAATCTGAACCTTTCTCCGGAAAACATCCGTGCAGGCAAATTCAATGTCTGTCTGGAGTATCACATCAAGAACTGCGCGGGGCCGTGCGTGGGCAAGCAAAGCCAGGAGGATTACTTGAAAAACATCGGTGAAATCAAGGAAATCCTGAAAGGAAACACGCAGGAGGTGGAGCGTATGCTCTATCAGCAAATGCAGGACCTTGCCGCCGATATGAAGTTTGAAGAGGCGCAAAAGGTAAAAGAGAAGTATCTGCTGTTGGAAAACTACCGTTCCAAGTCCGAAGTAGTAAGCAACGTCCTGCACAACATCGACGTATTCTCCATCGAAGAAGATACCGACGGGAAATCAGCTTTCATCAATTACCTGCATATCACCAACGGAGCCATCAACCAGGCATTTACCTTCGAATACAAGAAGCGCCTGAATGAAACCAAGGAAGAGCTGCTGTCGCTGGGTATCATCGAAATGCGCGAACGCTACAAAAGTCTTTCGCGCGAGATTATCGTTCCTTTCGAACTGGATATGCAACTGAATGATGTCACCTATACCATCCCGCAACGGGGAGATAAGAAGAAGCTGCTGGAACTCTCCATCTTAAATGTGAAGCAATATAAAGCCGACCGGCTGAAACAGAGCGAGAAGCTGAATCCCGAGCAGCGCGTGGTCCGTCTGCTGAAAGAGATACAGCAGGAGCTACATTTGGACCGACTGCCGATGCGGATAGAATGCTTCGACAACTCGAACATACAAGGCTCGGACCCGGTGGCGGCCTGCGTGGTCTTCGTCAAGGGGAAACCCTCGAAGCAAGACTACCGGAAGTACAACATCAAGACCGTGGAAGGAGCGGATGACTATGCCTCCATGAAAGAGGTCGTCAGAAGGCGTTATCTTCGCGCTATCGAAGAGAAGACTCCCCTGCCCGACCTTCTGATTACCGACGGTGGAAAAGGACAAATGAGCGCCGTAAAAGAGGTCATGGACGAATTACAACTTGATATTCCCATCGCCGGACTTGCCAAGGACGGCAGGCATCGCACATCGGAGCTGCTATACGGATTCCCGCCCCAGACGATAGGACTGAAGCAGTCCACCCCTCTATTCCGCCTGCTGACGAATATACAGGACGAAGTGCACCGCTTTGCCATTACCTTCCATCGTTCCAAGCGGAGTAAACGGCAGGTAGCGTCGGAGCTGGACGAAATAAAAGGCATTGGCGAGAAGACGAAAACCGCTCTGCTCAAGGAGTTTAAGAGCGTGAAAAGAATCAAGGAAGCCTCGCTCCAGGACCTGGCGAAAGTGACGGGCGAATCGAAAGCCAAACTGCTGTACGAACACTTCAACAAGGATGTGTCAAAAGTGAATTAAACACAGAGGCACAGAGATACAGCGCTTTTAAAGTATTCAAAACGAGGGCTCTGCGCCTCTGCGTTTCTGTATTCAATCTTTAAATAGCCGTTTTGACGCACCCTCAGAATTCTCTTGCAGCGCTGTAAGAATCAAGAATTTATTCGTAACTTTGCAGCCCGCAAGATTTAATGGAACAATAACATGAGAGTAGTGATACAACGTACCGGACATGCTTCGGTAACCATCGACGGAAAGTGCAAGTCAGCCATCGGAAAAGGACTCCTGATACTGGTCGGCATCGAGGAAGCGGACGGGAAAGAAGACATCGACTGGCTATGCAAAAAGATAGTAAACCTACGCATATTCGATGATGAAAACGGCGTGATGAACAAATCGGTGGCCGATATAGACGGGGAAATACTGGTCATAAGCCAGTTCACACTTCATGCCTCCACCAAGAAAGGCAACCGCCCCTCTTACATCAAGGCTGCCAAACCGGAAATATCCGTACCGCTGTACGAACAATTCTGCCGGGAACTCAGTTCTGCATTAGGGAAAGAAATCGGCACCGGAGAGTTCGGTGCGGACATGAAAATAGAATTACTGAACGATGGTCCGGTGACCATCTGCATAGATACCAAAAACAAAGAATAATGACGTTACAAGAAGCACAGAAAGAAGTGGACTCCTGGATAAAGGAGTATGGAGTGCGCTACTTCAACGAACTCACCAACATGGCCATTCTGACCGAAGAGGTCGGCGAACTGGCACGGGTTATGGCCCGCAAATATGGTGAGCAGTCCTTCAAGGAAGGAGAAAAAGACAATATCGAAGAAGAAATAGCAGACGTCCTTTGGGTACTTCTCTGCATCGCAAACCAGACCGGAGTCGACATGACCGAAGCCTTTGCGCGCAGCCTGGAGAAGAAAACCCGCCGGGACCGGACAAGACATATCAACAACCCCAAATTATCAGACCATGGAGAAGAATGAAACCACCCAGAGTAAGTATGATGCCGCCCTGGCAAAGTACAATACTCAACTGGACGATGCGGAAATAGCCGCTCAAGTTGCGAAAATCATTGCAGAAAAAGTTCCTGCAAACAACACTCCGGAAGTAAAGAAATTCCTGTTCAACTGCATCGACCTGACGACGTTGAACAGCAGTGACAACGACGAAAGCGTGATGAAGTTTACCCAAAAGGTGAACCAGTTTGACGACGAGTTCCCCGACCTGAAGAATGTCGCCGCCATCTGCGTATATCCCAATTTCGCGGAAGTCGTTAAAGATACATTGGATGTGGAAGGTGTCCGTATAGCCTGTGTATCAGGAGGTTTTCCCTCATCGCAGACCTTTATCGAGGTGAAAGTGGCCGAAACGGCAATGGCCCTTATGGAAGGAGCCGACGAAATAGATATCGTGATATCCGTAGGCAAATTCCTGTGCGGTGACTACGAAACCATGTGTGACGAGATACAGGAACTGAAGGCAACCTGCAAGGAGCACCATCTGAAAGTAATCCTCGAAACGGGTGCGCTGAAAACGGCCTCGAACATCATGAAAGCCTCTATCCTTTCGATGTATGCAGGGGCTGATTTCATCAAGACCTCTACGGGAAAACAGCAACCTGCCGCTACCCCGGAAGCCGCCTACGTGATGTGCGGCGCCATCAAGGATTATTATGACCAGACAGGCAACAAGATAGGATTCAAGCCCGCCGGCGGAATCAATTGCGTGAACGACGCCCTGATTTATTATACCATCGTGAAGGAAGTACTTGGCGAAGAATGGCTCGACAACCGGTTGTTCCGTTTGGGCACCAGCCGCCTTGCCAATCTGCTGCTGTCAGACATCAAAGGCGAAGAGATGAAGTTCTTCTAAAGAACATTATCACTAATAAAATCTAAAGAAGCTTGACGGGAAAAGAAAACTTTTCCTATCTTTGCGATATATAAAGCCAATAGAGTTTTGGCTAAAGTACTGTTATAGAGAACGTTTCTTTTATTATCTTTTTCTCGAAATTCGGCAAAATTTCATTCTACGGAAGATAATAAGCAAACGGGTCTCACGCACTTTCACGTATATACTCTTGTTATATATCGAATGGCGCGTGAGACTGTTGCTTGTATTTCGTATAGGTTTGCCGAAGCCTCGAGAAGAATACTGGGCAACAGTTCTCACGCCTTTTGGTAAAATACATTCGAAAGATAAGAGAGTATGAAACTAAAAACAACACCTGTTTTCAAACGGAATCCCCAACATGACATTGCGGATGCAAACCGCCTACATTCCCTTCTTATCGGATTAATCGCAGGAGAAAACGAACAATTCTACGCCGACAGCCTTACCACGGGCGCCGGGCACGACACCTTATCCATCCTGCTTGCATCCGCTACAAAAATTAAAGACAGCTCGGGCATCCGGGCCACCTTCGATTTCCTGAAAGAAGAAGGAGAGCGTTGCGCTTACGACCTGATGATTCCGTTCTTCCTGTCCGAAAAGGACGAAGAAATGCGCGTGGCGAATATACGCAACCACTTCACGAGCATCGAACGCCTGGCCGATTACAGCAAAAACCTGAATGATTTCCTGGAATATACCCACTTCCACCGCCGAATCCGAATCACACATAAGGACTTGCAACGGGGTATTTTAGCCTGGGACTTAGGCAGGTTGGTGACCCTGGCACGCATTGCCGGAGACTACCACCTCATCGATGAAAAAGAAGCATGGGACTACATTGAGTTTGCCGGAAAAGAATGTCACCGGCACTTCACCTGCTGGAAGGAGGTGGGCAAAAGCTATTTACTGGGTTATATCCTGCACCATACAGGGGAAGAAGAATACGAAAAGATTATCCGCCTCTACCGTCTGGCTACCGAAAGCAAGGCAAGTCCCTGGCTGGAAATAAGCTACTGACAGGATTATTTCTCCCGTTCCACTACATAATCGAGGTAACAGGCAAGCGCTCTCTTCACGTTGGTATCGGCCAGAGAGGACAATAGCGCAAGCGCCTTTTCCTTAAAACCGGCCATCACACGCATGGAATATTCAATGCCTCCGCTCAGTTTGGAGAACTCGATTAAAGAGGCGATTTCTTCAGCGGTAGCGGTACCGTTTTTCACCTTCAGAGCAAGGTCTTCCGCCTGCTTGTCATGAGTAGAATTCAGCGCATAGAGTGCCGGCAAGGTAAGCTTTCCTTCCAGCATATCGTTTCCGGTGGGTTTACCGATTTGCGCGCTTTCATAATAATCGAAGATATCATCTTTTATCTGGAAACAAAGGCCGATATACTCGCCGAACAAACGCGCATATTCTGCCTCTTCCTCGCCTGCTCCCGCAGAAAGCGCACCGGCTTTCATACATGCGGCAAACAATACCGCCGTCTTCTTGCGGATAACATCGAAATACACCTCCTCGGAAAACTCCTGATTGCTGACATTGGAAAGTTGTAGAAGCTCCCCGTCCGCCAAGTCCTGACCCAGGTTGGAGACAAGGTCGATGATGCCGTAATGACGCGTCAACCCCACTTCTACCAAAGCCGTAGCCAGCAGATAGTCGCCCGTAAGCACCGCCACCTTATTATTAAAAATAGCATTGACCGAGAGCTGCCCCCGGCGTTCGGTACTTTCATCCACCACATCGTCGTGCACAAGGCTTGCCGTATGCAGCAGTTCCAGGGCCACCGCCGCGTGGAGCGTAGCCGGGCAAACCGCACCATACAGTTTCGCAGCGAGCAAAACCAGAATCGGGCGCATCATCTTCCCATTCTTCTGCCGGATATGTGCAATGACATGGTTCAGCAAAAGATTGGAACTGGAAAGAGAACTATCAAAAAGATTTTTGAAGTCGTCCAATTCAGCGGAAATCGGGTCTTTTATGAGGGATATATCGTCCATACATCACTATTTGAGCACAAAAATAGTAATAAAACGGTTAATACGGTATTTTTTTGTACTTTTACCATGAAAAAAAGGATAAAATATGAATTCAAAAGATAAACTATTCTTACTTGATGCTTACGCACTGATCTATCGCTCATACTATGCGTTCATCAAAAACCCCCGAATCAATTCCAAAGGGTTTAACACATCTGCCATCCTCGGTTTCGTAAATACGCTGGAAGAAGTCTTGAAGAAAGAGAACCCTACCCACATCGGTGTAGCCTTCGACCCTGCCGGCCCTACCTTCCGCCACGAAGCTTACGAACAGTACAAAGCGCAGCGGGAAGAGACACCGGAAGCTATCCGCCTTTCCGTACCTATTATAAAAGACATCATCCGTGCATACCGCATCCCGATTCTGGAAGTTCCCGGCTACGAAGCCGACGACGTGATAGGTACGCTCGCCACCGAAGCGGGCCGGCAGGGAATCGTCACCTACATGATGACTCCGGACAAAGACTACGGACAACTGGTGACGGACAACGTATTCATGTACCGCCCCAAACATTCCGGCGGCTTCGAGGTGATGGGCATCGAAGAGATTAAAGCCAAGTTCGACATTCAGTCCACCGCACAGGTCATCGACATGCTGGGACTGATGGGTGACTCTTCCGACAACATTCCCGGCTGTCCGGGCGTAGGTGAGAAAACCGCACAAAAGCTGATTGCCGAATTCGGCAGCATCGAAAACCTACTCGAAAATACCGACCGGCTGAAAGGAGCCCTGAAGACGAAAGTGGAGACGAACCGCGAAATGATTGTCTTCTCCAAATTCCTGGCTACTATCAAAACCGACGTCCCCATCCGACTGGAAATGCAAAACCTCGTCCGGGAAGAACCGAACGAAGAAGAACTGCGGAAGATTTTCGAAGAGCTGGAGTTCCGAACCCTCATCGCACGCGTTCTTAAAAAATCGAACGTCCCTTCTCCCGAACAGAGTTCACCCGATATTTATGCCGGCACGCTCTTTGCCCGGCCGGAAAACAAACCGACCGGAAATAATGCTCCTGCTCAAGGCGATTTGTTTGCGAATTTTGCGGGCAACTGGACGAGCGACGCCGAAAATTCAAATCTCACACGCTTAGATTCGCTTGATGTAGACTACCAACTTATTGATACAGAAGAGAAAAGACGGGGAATTATTCAAAAGTTACTTACAGCCGAAATTCTCTCAATAGATACGGAAACTACCGGAACCGACCCGATGAGCGCCGAACTGGTAGGAGTAAGCTTCAGCGACGCAGAAAACCGGGCTTATTATGTCCCCATCCCGGCGGAACGGGAAGAAGCGTTAAGAATTGTAAACGAGCTTCGGCCTCTTTACGAAAACAAGCAATCCTTGAAAGTCGGACAGAATATCAAGTACGATATGATCATTCTGCAAAATTACGGAGTGCAGGTACAAGGCAAACTTTTCGATACGATGCTCGCCCATTATATTCTTCAACCGGAACTCCGTCACAACATGGACTACCTGGCGGAAATCTACCTCCACTACCAGACCATCCATATCGACGAACTAATCGGCCCCCGCGGAAAGAACCAGAAGAACATGCGCGACCTTCCGCCGGAAGACATCTACCGCTATGCCTGCGAAGACGCCGACGTTACCCTGAAGCTGAAGAACGTCCTTGAAAAGGAATTGAAGGAACAGGCGGCCGAACCTCTTTTCTATGAAATCGAGATGCCGCTCGTCCCGGTACTTGCCAACATCGAAAGCAACGGCGTGCGCATCGACACCGAAGCCCTCGAACAATCGTCCCGCCACTTCACTGCACGGCTGCAAGAAATCGAGAAGGAGATTTACCAACTGGCAGGCGAGCCCTTCAACATCGCCTCGCCCAAGCAAGTGGGCGAAGTGCTGTTCGACAGACTGCATATCATGGAGAAAGCCAAGAAGACCAAGACCGGGCAATATGTCACCTCCGAAGAAGTGCTCGAAAGCCTGCGCAGCAAGCACGAGGTCATCGGCAAGATTCTGGACTATCGCGGCCTGAAGAAGTTGCTCAGCACCTATATCGACGCCCTACCCCAACTGATAAATCCGCGTACGGGACACATACACACTTCCTTCAACCAGGCAGTGACCTCCACAGGCCGACTCAGTTCCAGCAACCCGAACCTGCAGAACATACCTATCCGCGACGAAGACGGCAAAGAAATCCGCAAGGCCTTCATCCCGGAAGACGGTTGCGAATTCTTCTCTGCCGACTATTCGCAAATCGAGCTGCGCATCATGGCGCACCTGAGCCAGGACCCCAACATGATTGAAGCCTTCTGTAGCGGACACGACATCCACGCCGCCACCGCTGCCAAGATATATAAGGTAGGCATCGAGGAAGTTACCGCGGACATGCGCCGCAAAGCGAAGACAGCCAACTTCGGCATCATCTACGGGATATCCGTCTTCGGGCTGGCCGAACGGATGAACGTCTCCCGCCAAGAAGCAAAAGAACTGATAGACGGCTATTTCGAAACATACCCGCAAGTAAAGGCATACATGGACAAGAGCATACAGGTGGCGAGAGAGAACGGATATGTAGAAACCATCTTCCACCGGAAACGTTTCCTGCCCGACATTAATTCGCGCAACGCTGTGGTCCGGGGCTATGCCGAGCGCAATGCCATCAACGCTCCCATCCAGGGAAGCGCCGCTGACATCATCAAAGTAGCCATGGCACACATCTATGAGCGCTTCCAAAGTAACAATCTGAAAGCAAAGATGATTTTGCAGGTCCACGATGAGCTCAATTTCAGTGTTCCCGAGGTTGAAAAAGACATCGTGCAACAAATTGTAATCGAGGAAATGGAGAAAGCCTATCCCATGCTGGTGCCTCTGAAGGCCGATTGCGGGTGGGGAAAGAACTGGCTGGAGGCGCATTAATTCGGCTATAACTTTATTTAACTTACAATCAGAAAGCAACAGAAGCAAACGGTTTGAAATACAGTTTGCACACCAGAATATCCGGCGACTGCTCCGCCGGATATTTTTTTGTACATCACTCCGGACAAAAAGAAAGCGTATGCCCGGCGCTCTTCTTGACATATTGATAATATTTAAACCCAAATAAGCGTTTGTGTCAATTTAATACGTACCTTTGCAGCCGAATCAATGACATATTGATAGAAATTAGCAAGTATAACTCTAAAAACATAAAAACCATGAAGTCTTTAAAAACTTTTATCTTGTTATCAATTCTCTTTGTGTGTGGAATGAACGTATCGGCTGCCAACAAAAGCAACCTGATTTACAATTCGGAAGAAGTAAACGGCGTGAAGGTGGCCGAAACCGTTTACAAGATGGACGGCAACACGCTTGCCAACTACATGAAGTACAACTACAAGTACGACGACCAAAAACGCATGACCGAAAGCGAAGCCCTGAAATGGAATGAAGGCAAGGGCACTTGGGTGAAAGACATGTGCATCCGCTACGTCTACCAAGGCAAGTCGGTAACCACCTCCTACTACAAATGGAACAACAAAAAAAGCGATTACATCCTCATCCCCGAAATGACGGTGACGATGGACAACCCCAATCTGTAACCGAAACCTTTATATACCTTTAAGTAGCTTTGCTTGAATAAGAGCCCGCTTACTTATCGATAGACTTCAGGCACGGAATTACACAGAAAATCACGGATATCCTTAGAGAAAGACCGTGACACACTGTGCAATCCGTGCCTGAAAGTTTTTCAGCAGAACGGTGATTCGGCATCCCGCCTTCCGTTTATGCGCTACTTCAGCAGATTGGCAAAGGACGCAATCATCAGCCCTAACGAACTGAAAGAAGTGGCATATCCCAGCATATCGCCCATCGTTTTGGAATTCCTCGGCTTCCGGCTGGGAACTACAATCTCGCAACCCGGCTCTATCTGGTTGCTGCCATTGCCCTTCACCTTACTGATTTGTCCGTTCATATAGATAATAAACTTCCGGCCTTTCCGTGCATCCTCCTTATAACCTCCCGCCTGGTCGAGGTAGTAACTCACTCCCCTGCCCTTCAGATAAGCCACCGCATTGGGCATCATGACAGCACCGGACACCTTCACCGTATTATTATATCTCGGAATGCTGACAACATCCCCCTCACGCAGCACAATATCCTCTTCGCATCCCGGAGCGGCAAGCGCCTTGTCCAGCGAGATACCCACCGAGAAAGTATCCTCCACACGTATATTCAGCGAGTCCACCATCCGTTCGCCAAATTGCCGCACCATCAGTTGCAGCACATCCTGCATCCGCTTCTTTTCATCCGCATTGGCGTGTCGCAGCAGTTTCGCGCCTCGCAGATAGGCCTTGCGAGTGGTTCCGCCCGCCTTGGCGAGCACGTCCGAAATCCGCTCTTCCTTACCCGTCAGGGCGTAATCGCCGGGGAACAGCGCCTCTCCTTCCACCGTCACCGTCTGCTGCGCCTGATAGCCCGGACTGCGACGCACATACACATGGTCGTAGGGCTGCAACACAAAGCCCAGTTCGCCGTCTATCACAAAACCATCCCGCAGGGCGAAGCTGAACATACGACCCACGGTATCCGTCTCCGCCACACTTTTAGGGTCTTTGATGCGACGCGCCACATCCACCCGCACCGTGGAAGCCGCTTCGCGTAGCCCTCCCGCACGGATAATCAGGTCTTCCAGCGTCATGTTGTCGGCATAGGGATAAGAATCGGGCTTCTCTACCTCGCCGAAGATGGAAACATTACCGCGGTCGGCAAGGTCATGGATGCTGGGTATGTAGAGGATATCGTCTTTCTGCAGCGCAATGTCGGGAACAGCTCCGCTCATCAGGCTACCGATGTCCACTCGGATTACTTCCGTCGTCAGGTCGTCATGCCGCCTTTGCAGAATGGCGCGGTTGGTAAAGGCATCGCCCGTCAGCCCCTTGGCTTCGGCCACCAGCTCGCGTACGGTATTCAGCCGGCCGCCCAACTGATAGACACCGGGGCGGTAGACGGCTCCGCGTATTTCCAGTTTGTTGGTGAAGCGGTTGAGGATGGATCCGGCCGTGACGACGTCGCCGTTACGCATCCGGTAGGCAGCGAAGTCGGCCTCCTCCACGGTGTTCACTTCGTATTCCTCGCCGTTGCGGCGTATCACTTGCAGAGAGCCTGTATAGGCATCCGCGCCAAAGCCGCCGGCATAGGCGATTAAGGCGGAGAGCGTTTCGCCCTGTTTCAGTTCGAACTTCATGGGGCGCTTCACATTGCCTTCGAACTTCGCCATCACTTCGTAAGGGGGCACCAGAACGACGTCCCCTTCCTCCAGCCGAAGGTCCTCGCGCATCTTGCCCTGCATGATGAAGTCGTAGACATCGACCACCGCCATCTCCCTGCCGCCCCGCACCAGCCGGACGCTGCGCAGACTGCCGATATCGGTCACCCCGCCGGCACAGTACAACGCGTGAAACAGCGTGGAGAAAGAAGAAAGAGTATAGGTTCCGGGCTGCACCACCTCACCCATCACGTTTATCTGAATGGAACGTGTCTTGCCCAGGGTGAGCAAGATGCCGGATGTCTGTTCGTTGTTTTCCACTCCACGATATATCTTGTGCAAAGTCTTCTTCATATAGTCGTTAGCCTCGCTTACGGTCATTCCGCTCAGGTAGACAGGGCCCAGCATGGAGATGCTGATAGTGCCGTCGGGGCTTATCTGGCGTCGGATGGTATTCTGACTTGCTCCCCAGATGTCGATAATCACCTCGTCACCGGGGCCAAGCCGATAGCTGGGAGGAGTGGCCATGTTCATATTCGGCTCGAAAGAGAGCTTTTCGGTGTTGAAGATGTTGCGGCCGAAGACTTCTTCCCCCCTTGACGCCGGGGCTTTTGCCAAGTCCGGGACGGACGTAGGCAATTCGTCCAGGACTTCAGAGGCAGGAGCTCGCAAGCGGCTGCCCGAAGCTTCGGAAGCATCTGCCACAGCGGCCGTCCGGCTCTGATAGATGCGGGTAATCTGCTCCATCGTAGCTCCCCGCTTCGTAAGTTCAAGGGTGATTTGGTTGCGATCTTTGCCGTGTTCTACACTGGTTTTCACATATTCCAGTATTTGCGCGTCGCTCATACTCTGAGCCTGTAGAGGGAAAACATTCAGCACACACATCAGGCAACACATGCCGAAGGCGCTTCTTAGAAATAAACTTAATGGCATACCTGGAGGTATTTTCGCCCTCAATTCCCCGAAGTGGCGGTTTACGGATAAAGAAAGCGTGGGAACTGCTCGCTTATCTGCCTTGAGGTATCGCCAAACACCCGACTACCGATAAACAAAAACACCCCCACGCCAAACTTATGCGCACAGCAAAGGCTATGCGTATAGAATAGCATGAGCGTCTGTATTGTTTATCCCGGCAGTCAAAAATTGGCGATTTTCAAGGCAAGGATAAAGCTAAAACGCTTCCGCAATATGTAACTTCTGTCTGCCCTTTCCAGCCTGAACAGCAGGAAAGAACACCGCAAAGTTAAGCAAATTCCGATACAATACAACGCTCCACGGGGGTGTTATTGGGCAAATGTAGTAAAAGAATAGTAAAAACAAGGGCCGATAAGGAGAATAAAGCCATATCTTTGCCGAAGATATGGGGAAGGTTGCCACTGAAGCATCTTTTCGCCGCATCCGTGGGGAAAGCTGATGCTGGGCGTCTTCTCACCACACGTTACATCCACTAAGAGAAACGATTCATGATACCCCAGGAACTGATACACTACATCGAGACGGAGATTATCCCCCGTTACAGCGCCTTCGACAAGGCGCACAACCTGTCGCATGTGCAAACCGTCATCGCCGAAAGCCTCGCCCTGGCCCGCCAGCACCCCGAAGCCGACGAACGGCTGGTCTACACCATTGCCGCCTATCACGACACGGGTCTTTGCCGCGACCGCGCCACGCATCACCTGGTTTCGGGAGAAATACTTACGGCGGACCGCAACCTGCACCGATGGTTCACCCGGGCAGAGATACAAACCATGCGCGAAGCCGTGGAAGACCACCGCGCCTCTGCCGACCATGCTCCCCGCAGCCTCTATGGCAGGATAGTGGCCGAAGCCGACCGCCTGATAGACCCCGACACCACCCTGCGCCGCACCGTGCAGTACGGTCTGAAGCAGAATCCCACCGCCGACGAGGCCTGGCACTACGAGCGGTTCTGCAAGCATCTAAAGGAAAAATACGCGCCCGGCGGCTATCTGAAGCTATGGTTTCCGGAGTCCAGGAATGCCGAACGGCTGAAAGAACTGCAAACTATCATCGAAGACGAGGCGCGGCTGAAAAGTCTTTTCCACCGAATGTTCCAAGAAGAACAGGCGTAGCGGCAGGCGCGACCACATGAAAGAAAATCAGGCGGACGGCACAGTTTCCCCGTCCCTTGCAAAGACACCTGAAATATTTTGATTATTTTTGCAATCAGCAGGGTGCATTTTACCCTCTTGACAGACACAAGCCTTTGTCGCAACAGACACAGGCGTCTGTCATGATGAACACAAGTGTCTGTCGCGACAAAGGCTTGTGTCTGTCAAGGGAGATTCGGATACCCGCTACAAGGCCTTCAAACGCCCCTTTTGCTAAAAACCCAAAACAGATATATACCATGAACGTTCCTCAAGTCCTTCTCTCCAAAGTCCTCCGGAAACTGCCGTTTCTGCTGTTCCCTTTCATCCTCTTGTCCTGCCATCCGGGCAAGAAGTCCCCTGCCCCATCGCTCCACGAAGCCATCATCCTCCAATTATTGACAGAAGCGGACAGCCTGATGCGCACCGATTCCCTTTTCTACCACACCGACCTCCTCTACTCCCGGCCACGCCTCTGCTTCAACGATTCTGCCATCGAGGCGCTTCAGGACAGTGCCATCCGCCTCAACCCCCTACGGAAAAAAAGTTATATCGCCCGCTACGCATACCTCCTGCGCAGCCGTCAGTTCGCGCAACTACTCCCCTTCCTCCGCCGGATGGAGGAGCAGGCGGACACCTTGCTCAGTGCCGACCTCTACTCCCTGAAAGCGATGCTGGAAGACCGCGACCAAGACTCCCTCGCCGCCAGCAGGGATTTCCTGAAAGCAGATTCCGCCTATGACGCCCAGATAGCGACATATGCGCAGGACTCGTTGCGCTATGCCGCCTCCCGTTTTAGTAAGGCCCTCAACCTCTCGCTGATGAAGAACGATTTCAAACCCCTCCGAGAAGAAATAAAGCTCTACGGAACCGTGCATCACGGACTTATCCACGGACTGGAGGTATACGAACGCTTCCACAACAAAGAAGAATACTACCGGTATCTCTTTGAAAAAGACCCCTCCACCCCGCTTCGCAAACTCAGCCTGACGGAGCACCGTAGCCTGAGAGACGCGGTGCACCGGGTACTGAAGCAGAGTCCGCACCCGGCAGCCGCACGCGTGCGGGGCATCGGTTACCACGATGCAGACGGCGGAGTGGAAATCTGGATAGAATCGACAGACGACCGCAGCATAGCCGACTTCCGCCGACAGGTGTTCGATGAACCGTATCTGCACTTCCTGCGCATCGACAGTTTCAAGATAACCGAAGATAATGCACCCGTGCAATAAGAAAAAGCGTTATCTTTGCAGCCAATTAGCTGAATAATAGCTCGACTTTCGGAAGCTTCGACAAGACAGGCGACCGGAAGTTGGCGCGCGAAACTTTAAAAAACTACATATACTTATGGCATTAAAAGCTGGCATCGTAGGCCTCCCCAACGTAGGGAAATCTACCCTTTTCAACTGCTTGAGCAGCGCAAAAGCACAGGCTGCAAACTTTCCGTTCTGTACAATCGACGCCCAGATGGGGCAAGTATCCGTACCCGACGAGCGACTGACCAAACTCGCCGAACTGGTTCACCCGGGACGCATCGTACCCGCCGTATGCGACATCGTGGACATCGCCGGACTGGTGAAAGGCGCCAGCAAAGGCGAAGGCCTGGGCAATCAGTTCCTGGGCAATATCCGTGAGTGCGACGCCATCATCCACGTGCTGCGCTGCTTCGACAACGGCAACATCGTGCATGTGGACGGCTCGGTCAATCCCGTGCGCGACAAGGAAATCATCGACACCGAACTGCAACTGAAAGACCTCGACACGGTGGAGAACCGCATCAAACGTGTGGAGAAAGTTGCCAAAGTGGGTGGCGACAAGCTGGCGAAGGTGGAATACGAACTCCTGCTGCGCTACAAAGAAGCGCTGGAACAAGGGCAGAGCGCCCGCACCGTGATACCGCAAAACGACGAAGAAGAACAGTGCGCCAAGCAGATGTTCCTGCTCACCACCAAGCCTGTGCTCTACGTCTGCAACGTGGACGACGCCAGTGCCGCCAGCGGTAACCAATACGTAGAACAGGTGCGTCAGGCCATTCAGGGCGAGGATGCCCAACTCATCATCATCTCCGCGCAGACCGAGGCCGACATCGCTGAACTGGAAACATACGAAGAAAAGCAGATGTTCCTGGAAGACCTGGGGCTGAAGGAGAGTGGTTGCAACCGCCTCATCAAGGCCATCTACAGCCTGCTGAACCTTGAAACCTTTATCACCGCCGGAGAGATGGAAGTAAAGGCGTGGACGTATCGCAAAGGCTGGAAAGCTCCGCAATGCGCCGGTGTCATCCACACGGACTTTGAGAAAGGTTTTATCCGCGCGGAGGTCATCAAGTACGAAGATTTCATCAAATACGGCAGTGAAGCCGCCGTGCGCGAAGCCGGAAAGCTGGGTGTGGAAGGCAAGGAATATGTGGTGCAGGACGGGGATATTATGCATTTCCGGTTCAATGTGTAACTACAGGCAACGGCTATGATGCTCTGGAAATACAGTGGTCTTTTTCTCTCCCTTACGGGTGTGCTTCACACCTGCGTGGCAATTATCAACTACGGAGATAAGTACAAAGGGATGATTTCGGACGGGCTCATCCGTTCCTTGTCCGATGCAGACCGCGCGCTTGCCTTCTGGTTTCTGGTAATCGGTGCGTTGCTGATTATAATGGGGCAGACATTGTCCCACTATATAAAGCAGACGCAACAGCCGCCTCCTTTGTTCCTGGGGTACACTCTATTGGTCTTTTCCATTGTCGGTTGCCTTATTGTTCCCGTCTCCGGTTTCTGGCTTTTTATTCCGCAGGCGTTGATTATTATGCTGGCAAAAAGGTAGCGATTGGGGCGGCAAGGATTACTTGACTACTCAATCAAGGGGTTGTAAGAACTAATTTAAAAATAAGTTTCTATGATGGGACAACAAGGAGAAATCATACTATAAGAACATTACTATCCACATTCGCAATCTTTATAAAGAAGAATTGGATATAATGGCAACTTGTAAGGAACACTTACATGTTTATTTAGAAGCAGTAAAGAATTAGAAAAAGCCCTATAAAACGATGGAAGACAAAAGCGAGATAATACTCTATCAACCTGAAGAAACTTTCAAAATAGAAGTACGTTTAGAAAACGAAACAGTTTGGCTTACACAAGCACAAATTGCCGAATTATTCGGAACTGGCAGGCAAGCTATTACCAAACATCTGAAAAACATTTTCAATAGCCATGAATTGGAAGAAGAATCAGTATGTTCCATTTTGGAACTAACTGCTGCGGATGGCAAAACATATAAAACCAAACTATATAATCTGGATGCAATACTGTCCGTAGGATACCGTGTCAATAGCAAAAATGCAACATCATTTAGACGTTGGGCAAACAAGGTATTAAAAGAATATCTGATGAAAGGCTACTCAATCAATCAACGATTGAATAGCATTGAACAAAGAGTAGACAATAAACTATCAGAACATGAACAACGGCTCAGCCAAATAGACAAAAAGATTGACTTCTTCGTCCGCACCTCCCTGCCCCCGGTAGAAGGTATCTTCTTTGAAGGACAAATCTTCGATGCCTACGTCTTTGCCGCCAACCTGATAAAATCCGCCAAAGAAACCATCATCCTCATCGACAATTATATAGATGAAAGTACGCTCATGATGCTCAGCAAACGGAATGAAGGAGTAAAAGCCACGATATATACCGCCAAACTCCACAAACAGTTGCAACTGGACCTGCAACGGCACAATGCCGAATATCCTCCTGTAACCATCCGGACCTACAAGCAATCCCATGACCGTTTCCTTATCATAGACTCCGAAGTATTCCACCTCGGAGCCTCCCTGAAAGACCTTGGAAAGAAATGGTTCGCCTTTTCACGGCTGCACTTCCCTCCGCAAGAACTGATTGAAAGAATCCTGATAGAAACAACTAAATCATATTACCCATGACAAATCCTAATCTGAAGTACCTCATCGCAGGTACCGGCGGCGTAGGAGGCTCCATCGCCGCCTTCCTGTCACTTGCCGGGAAAGATGTCACCTGCATTGCCCGCGGCGAACATCTCGCCGCCATTCGTGAACACGGACTGCGCCTGCACTCCGACCTGAAAGGAGAACACGCCCTGCACATTCCCGCCTATACCGCCGAAGAATTCGCAGGCAAGGCGGACGTCATCTTTGTATGCGTGAAAGGCTACTCGGTGGACTCCATTACGGAACTCATCAAGCGCGCCGCCCATGCCGGTACGGTAGTCATCCCCATCCTCAATGTATACGGAACAGGCCCCCGCATTCAGCGTCTGGTGCCCGGCGTCACGGTGCTGGACGGATGCATCTACATCGTCGGCTTCGTCTCCGGCAAAGGAGAGATTACCCAGATGGGAAAGATATTCCGCCTGGTATACGGCGCCCACAAAGGAACGGATGTTCCTCGTGAAACATTGGAAGCCGTGCAGCGCGACTTACTGGATAGCGGCATCAAGGCAGACATTTCAGACGACATCAACCGGGACACCTTCGTGAAGTGGTCCTTCATCTCGGCAATGGCCGTAACGGGTGCCTATTATGACGTGCCCATGGGCGAAGTGCAAAAGCCCGGCAAAGTGCGCGATACCTTTATCGGCCTTTCCCGCGAAAGCGCCGCACTGGGCAGCAAACTGGGTATCGCCTTCAAGGAAGATATCGTAGAGTACAACCTCAAAGTCATCGACAAACTGGACCCGCAAAGCACCGCATCCATGCAGAAAGACCTGGCACGCGGACACGAAAGCGAAGTGCAGGGACTGCTTTTCGAACTGATTTCGGCCGCTGAGAAGCAAGGCATCGACGTCCCCACCTACCGGATGGTGGCGGAGAAATTCAAATGAAACAGCCCTCGCTTGCCACGGAAACGAGATATTTTACTAACTTTGCCGAATAACTATAGTCAGTAACCCTATTCTTGAATCATATGTTACCATTACTTTCCATCAACTGGAACCCCAATCCCGAACTGTTCAACCTCTTCGGAAGCTTCCCCATCCGTTATTACGGCCTGCTATGGCTCGTAGGCCTCATACTGGCTTATGTAATAGTGCACCGCGAGTACCGCGACCGTAAAATCGCCGAAAAGACGTTCGAACCGCTGTTCTTCTACTGCTTCTTCGGCATACTGATTGGAGCACGACTGGGACACTGCCTGTTCTACCAGCCGGACTATTACCTGCACCACTTCTGGGAGATGATTCTGCCCTTCAAGTCATTGCCCGGCGGCGGATGGAAGTGGACAGGATACGAAGGTCTTGCCAGCCACGGCGGCACGCTGGGACTGATTATCGCCCTTTGGCTCTACTGCCGCAAGACGAAGATGCACTACATGGACGTGCTCGACATGATTGCCGTCGCCACCCCCATCACCGCCTGCTGCATCCGCCTTGCTAACCTGATGAACTCTGAAATCATCGGCAAGCCCACCGACGTGCCCTGGGCGTTCGTCTTCGAACGGGTGGACATGATACCCCGGCATCCCGCCCAGCTCTACGAAGCCATCGCATACTTCATCTTCTTCCTGGGGATGGTATACTTGTACAAGAAGTACGATAACGGAACCAAGCTGCACCGGGGCTTCTTCTTCGGCCTCTGCCTGACGGAGATATTCGTCTTCCGCTTCTTCATCGAATTCCTGAAAGAAGACCAGGTGGACTTCGAAAGCACGATGACGCTCAACATGGGGCAATGGCTCAGTATTCCGTTCGTGCTCATCGGGCTGTACTTCATGTTCTTCTACGGGAAGAGCAAACAGCCGGCAAAGGCGAAGAAGCACTAATAGGCCGTCCAGCCCCCATCCGTGGCAATAACAGCTCCGGTCAGGGCGGAAGCCTCGTCAGAGATAAGGTAAAGCATATTGGAAGCCTGTTCCCACGGGAAGGCGCCCCGATGCTTGGAGTCGGCATAGGCAAGGATACTCATCGTTTTTATCTTGCCCATGCCGAAGCCTTTTCCGGCCTTCTCCTGGGCTTCCACAAACTTATAGGCATTCTCCACCATAGGAGTGTAAGTCTGCGCCATATTGACGGAATTGATGCGGATGCCATAAGGTGCGTAGTCGATGGCAGCTCCCTGCACCAGTCCGTTGATGGCGTGCTTGCTGGCTACGTAAGCAGGATTTCCCGCCAGCCCGGTCATGCCGGCAATGGAGCCTACCACAACAATGGCGCCGCCCTTTCCCTGATTCACCAATTGTTTCAGAACTGCTCGCAGGGACTTGAAAGTTCCCGTGGCATTAATGGCAAGCACCTTCTCCCAATACTCGTTCGTGGCACCCGTCACGGCCGAAGGCATCAGGCTGCGCTGCTCAGGATTGTTGTACTCGAACGGAGCACCGGAATAGACGCCGTCCATGACACCGGCATTGAGTATCGCATAGTCCAGTTTGCCGAAGTTCGTTACCGCGGCCTCTACCGCACGCGCACAGTCCGCATCGTTGCGGATATCGCCATAGACAAAGACAGCCTTTCCGGGTCCCATCTTGTTAATGGAATCGGTGGTAAGCTGACCTTCCTCTTTCAGCCAATCCAGGATAACCACGCTGCCCCCCTCCTTCACGGCACGGGCGACGGCATACTTTCCCATACCCCGGGCGCCGCCGGTGATAAGGATGGACTTCCCGTCGAAGCGGTGGGGAATGAAATAGTCTTCCGCCAAACGATTCACATCATGACGCTTTGCAGCATCGATAGGAGCACCGGTTTCCTGCGCTCCGGCAACGGCCGGGAATAAAAGGGCGGCGGTTGCCAACAAGAACATTAGTTTCTTCATACTGATAGGTTTTAAATGAATTGAACATGTATATATAGGTTCCCGAAGACAGACCCGCGTCACCACGTGTATTGCACGAAGGCCATCAACGAGAACCAAGGTTTCGTACCGGGCATCACTCCCCGGATGGCATCGCCCGGGAAGGTCAGCGCCGTATTCAGGTGGAAGTACCAGCGACGCCAGAGGAAATACTTTGCCGTCAGGTTCACTTCCGTCCCATAGTAATGTCCCTTCATAGTGGACAGGCCGGGATTGCCGCCGAGATTGTTTGTCTGCGGGGCAAAGAAGGCCCACAACTGCGTCACCGTCTGCCAACGGCGATAGGGAGCCCACACTAACTGCAGCAGATGTGTCATTTCATTGGAGTTCTGCACCACCTTGTACATATTGGAACCCTGCACCCACTGCTCCCCGTTGCCCCCGGTATAGAGCGGGTCCCAACGCTCGAACGTCCGCGTATCGGGATTGTCACCCGAGAAATAAGCAAAGCGATAGCTCAGCGCAGGCTGTCCGTAGGTACGCGCAAAGTTCCATCCCAGCATGGCGTAGCCCGCCCATGCGCGCATGGGAAAGTGTTCGTTGGTTTGCAGGCCGAGTTCGGTCTTATAGAATAAGCCGGGACGGTTGGCTTCCGTATTGCCATAGAAGCGCAGGTTATAGACCCACAACCCTTTGCGGCTGAGCACGGTGCCGTCCGGCTGATAATAATGTACATTGGAACGGGGAGAATGGATGACCGTAGCGCCTATTTGCAAGCGGTCGTTGCGACTCCACTCCAGATTGGGGCCTTCCAGTATGGTATGGCTGTCCAGAATAGGCAGTTCATCAGGCTCCAGACGGAAATACTGAAGCATCCAGTTGCCGTACTTCCCTCCTCCTTGCAGCAGGCTTTTGGCGGCACGGCGGGGGTTCAACTGAAGGGCAGCGCGCTCTTCTCCATTCATCGCCGTATTCACTATCAGCCACCCGTTGCCCAGGACAAACTGCTTGCGTCCATACAGCAGATTGTAGCTGTATGCCCGGCCACGTGCAGTCTTCCCGCCGCCTACCACCCCCACAAAGGCATCTTCCACCCCACCATGAAAGCGGGAACGGTCGGTGAACAATTCCCTGCCGGCACTGAAAGAAACGATGTAATTGGCGCCGCCATACAGATGAAGGTCGAGCGACTTCACCACAGGCACAATGCCGTAAAGCCCCGCCATGCCGAAGCCTTCCACCCAACCGGTATATCCCTTGCCCGCCGACCCGTCCACCAACGGATTACCCGCCAGCAACGGGGCAGGCTGTGCAAACCAGGCATCGCCGTCGGAATAAGCCATCTGGGAAGCGGAAGCCCGCAACGTAAGGAAACTGCTCCCCCGGGAATAGAGCACAGGCAGCACAGGACGCTTCTTCCGCCCTTCACCGGACGTACTGCCGCCCGCACTGACGAACTGCACGTAGAGCGTAACAATAACCCCACTCTCCGCACTCGCCGTCACGTCCACCGTAGCAGAGAGCACAAAAGGAATCTGCCGCACCTGCGCCAGATAATAAGCTATCATCACTCCGTTGTAATGCGTATAAGGATAGATGGCAAAGGTATTCTCCACCTGCCGCATCCACTCCACATAGCGCACAGTATCGGCAGGCGCATCGGCATAGCGAAAGTTGACCGCCTGGATGCGTTCGCCCTCGAAGATAGAAAGCGCGTTATTGCTCTGCGCCGCCGCCCCGAGCACCGACGCAAGAAAGGCTATCAAGAGAAGAAACTTCTGTTTCATAAGGCGATGTGAATGGTCTTAGACTAAGAAACACTCACAGGCGGAAAAAGTTTCTATCCCGTGAAGATAGCAGGAGGATTGCCGGTTTACTTCCCTTTCACAATCCTCTTAATATCATTCAGCTTATTCAGCGCCTCCAGCGGCGTAAGGTTGTTCACGTCGAGGTTCAGTATCTCGTCGCGTATCTGGCAGAGCACGGGGTCGTCCAGTTGGAAGAAGCTGAGCTGCATACCGCCGCGCGTCTCGCCCACTTCCGCCATCGGCTTGCCCGAGATGCCTTGCTGGCGGTTGTCGGTTTCGAGCTGCTTCAGGATGTCGTTGGCACGCTTAACGATGCTCTTGGGCATACCCGCCATCTTCGCCACGTGGATACCGAAGGAATGCTCGCTGCCACCGCGCTCCAGCTTGCGCAGGAAGATGACCTTGTTGTCCACCTCCTTCACCGACACGTTGTAGTTCTTGATGCGCTTGAAAGATTTCTCCATCTCGTTCAGCTCGTGGTAGTGCGTGGCAAACAACGTGCGCGCTTTGGCACGGGGATGCTCGTGGATATGCTCCACAATGGCCCAGGCGATGGAGATACCGTCGTAAGTGGAAGTGCCGCGTCCCAACTCGTCGAACAGGACGAGGCTGCGCGGCGAGAGGTTGTTCAGGATGTCCGCCGCTTCGTTCATCTCTACCATGAAGGTGGATTCGCCTACGGATATGTTGTCGCTGGCTCCCACGCGGGTGAATATCTTGTCCACCAGTCCGATGTGCGCACTTTCGGCGGGAACGAAACTGCCTATCTGGGCAAGCAGGGTGATGAGGGCGGTCTGACGGAGCAGAGCGGACTTACCCGCCATGTTGGGACCGGTGATGATGATAATCTGCTGCGAGCCGCTATCCAGCCGGACGTCGTTAGCGATGTACTTCTCGCCGATGGGAAGTTGCTTCTCGATGACGGGGTGGCGGCCCTGACGGATGTCCAGCAGGTCGTCGTCGGCAATGACGGGGCGGATGTAGTTGTTCTCGCGGGCAGCAGAGGCAAAGGAAAGCAGGCAGTCCAGGCGGGCGATGAGGTTGGCGTTCACCTGGATGGCGGGGATAAACTCGTTCAGGGCCTGCACGATTTCGGCATAAAGCCTCGTTTCCAGTATCAGTATCTTATCTTCGGCGCCGAGTATCTTCTCTTCATACTCCTTCAGCTCCTGGGTGATGTAACGTTCGGCATTGGCCAAGGTCTGCTTGCGAATCCACTCGGCGGGCACCTTATCCTTATGCGCATTGCGCACCTCGATGTAGTAGCCGAAGACGTTGTTGTAGCCTATCTTCAGACTGGGGATGCCGGTCAGGTCGCTTTCGCGTTGCTGCAATTGCAGCAGGTAGTCCTTGCCCGAATAGGCAATCTGCCGCAGCTCGTCCAGCTCGGCATCCACGCCCGGCTTTATCACTCCGCCTTTGTTGATGAGCAGGGGCGGGTCGTTTTCTATCTCCCTGTCGATGCGGTCGCGGATGGAGCGGCAGACGTTCAGTTGCTCGCCGATGTGGTTCAGGCTGGCGTTATCCGCCTCGGAACAGGCCTCCTTGATGGGTTCTATCGCCTGCAAGGCTACCTTCAGAGCCACCACTTCGCGGGGCGACACACGGCCTACGGCGACTTTGGAGATGATTCGCTCCAGGTCGCCTATCAGGTGCAGTTGTTCTTCAATCAGTTCTTTGAAGTCGGGCTGGCGGAAGAAATACTCCACCACGTTCAGGCGGTCGTTGATGGGCTGCACGTCTTTCAGCGGGAAGACCAGCCAACGCTTCAGCAGGCGGGCGCCCATCGGGCTGATGGTCTTGTCTATCACGCTCAGCAGGCTGCTGCCGCCGTCGTTCATGCTGCCCATCAATTCCAGACTGCGCACGGTGAACTTGTCCAGACGCACGTACTTGTCTTCTTCGATGCGCGCCAGCGAGGTGATGTGGCCTATCTGCGTGTGCTGCGTCATGATGAGGTATTGCAGGATGGCGCCCGAAGCGATGATACCGTTCTTCAGGTGCTCCACACCGAAGCCCTTGAGGTTCTTCACTTCAAAGTGCTTCAACAGCTTTTCGCGGGCGGTGGTTTCGGTAAATATCCAGTCGCCCAGCTCGAAGGTGAAGAACTTGCTGCCGAAGTTGCCCTCGAACATGCCGCGCTTGCCGCGCTCGAAAAGCACCTCCTTGGGGGCGAAGTTGTTCAGCAGCTTGTCCACATAGTCAAACGGCCCTTCGGCTGTGAGAAACTCTCCCGTAGATATGTCCAGGAAGGCGACTCCGCAGGTTCCCTTGCCGAAGTGTACGGCGGCGAGAAAGTTGTTTTCGCGATAGTTCAGCACGTTGTCGTTGATGGACACGCCGGGTGTCACCAGTTCGGTGATGCCGCGCTTCACCAGCTTCTTGGTCAGCTTCGGGTCTTCCAGTTGGTCACAGATGGCCACGCGCTTGCCCGCCCGTATCAGCTTGGGCAGATAGGTGTCGAGGGCATGATGCGGAAAGCCTGCCATCTCGATGGTCTTTCCCTTGCCGTTGGCACGCTTGGTGAGGGTGATGCCGAGGATTTCGGCAGCCACGACGGCGTCGGTGGAATAGGTCTCGTAGAAGTCACCGCAGCGAAACAGCATGACGGCATCGGGATGCTTTGCCTTCAAATCGAGAAACTGCTTCATCATGGGGGTGAGGACGATATCTTCGTGCATGGGAGGTGAGTTTTTAAGTTTTGAGTTATTAAGTTATTAAGTTTTGGGTGAGGGTGTGTCAAAACGCACTGTTTAAAGACTGAACACAGAGACACGGAGGCACAGAGACATTATTTTGAGCACTTTAAACTCTGTGTCTTTGTGACGCTGTGTTAATTCACTTTCAGCACACCTTCCTGTTCTTTCTCTTTTGCAAAGATAATTCTTTTTTAGAAAACAGCCGCAGCGAGGGCGGAAATCCTTAGTAAGCCTTAACAAAGGGGAAGAATCTGCTAAAACATGTTATTAAACACACTTTTTTATTTGTTTTATTTGGAGATTCCCAGAAAGTGCGTACCTTTGCAATGTGTTTTTCATAGTATTAGATTTAAGGTTAACAAAGGTTGGAGTACAGCGGTACTCCTTTTTTTATGCCCATACGTCACCTCTCCCCCACTCTGCCGCCGCCCGGGCGGATAAAATCAATCTCTTGTCCGATGGATATACGTCTTTTGCATCTGCCTGAATGGTTGCAGAAACCGCCTCTACAAGGTACTGGAGAGGGGTTTGACAGACACTTGTGTTTGTCGTGACAGACACAAGCCTCCAACGGGACAGACACAAGCCTTTGTCACGTCAGACACAAGTGTCTGTCAAACGGGGTAAGTGCAGTTGATTTTGGGGACAGAAGAACATAAAAACTCACGAACTAAAAAACTCAGAAACGGATGATGGCAGCCGGATTTTCAGACAGAAGAACAAAAGAACAAATTCCTGAGCGGTCTTTTCTTATTTGCTCTTTTGTTCTTCTGTCTGAACCCTTCTGTCCGAAAGAAACCTGTTCATCCGTCCGTGGGACCTTGTCTGCCCCGTACAGGAGCCTTAAAATCTCTTCAGCAACTCCTCCAACGTCATGCCACTCTCCGCCCCCATCTTCTCTAGGCGGATGCGCTTGAGGCGCTTCTTCACCGAATCCTTTTCCAGGTGCATGATTTGAGACATTTCCAACTGCGAAAGCTGCATCTTCACCATGCAGCAGTAGCGCAAGTCGTGCTGGTTCAAAGTGGGATATGCCTGCCGCAGGCGGCGCGTATAGCCGTCGAAGATGAGGTCGGCGTTCTGCATGATGGCGTCCCAGTCCTCGTCGGAGAGGATGACGTTCCCTCCCTGCTCTATCTCCTGCACCACATGTTGGTTCAGGCGGCGGAAGAAAGTCTCTTTCAGGAGGGCTTGCTTCTGCTCCAGCTCCATCATGCGGCGATGGCGTTCGGAGCTGACTTCCCGCTGTTCGGACAGTTCCTGCTGCTTGCCTTCCAGCTCTTGTTGCTTGCCTTCCAGCTCTTGTTGCTTGCCCTCCAGTTCCTGTTGCTTCATGCGGAGCTGACGGCGGTTGCGCCGGTAGACAAGGTAGATGGCGCTTGCCACCCACAGCAACAGCAGCAGGAGGTTAATCAGCAGGTGCAGATGGTTCTTCTTCTCCGCCGCCTCGGTGCGCCAATGCAGGTTCTCGACGGACAACTGCTCGTGGCGGTAGAGCTCCTGCAAGGCGATGGCTTCGGCGGTATTCTGCTGCCGGCGCACGGTATCCGCTATCTCGGTGTATTGCAACAGCAGGTCGTACGCCTCTGCCGGCCTGCCCATGCGGCGGTAGACGCCTGCCATGTAGCTGCAAGCATCCGCCCGCGTAGCAAGACGGGGACTGCGCATCGCCCGGCGGAAGTAGTGGTAGGCGGAATCGTACTGCCCCATCTTGCCGAAGACGTCCACCTTATGGCTGTACAGCGCGTAGATGGGCAGCGAGTCGGTGGCGGGTCGTCCGGAGATGGCACGGTCGAGGCAGTGCAGCGCCTTGCCGTACTCTCCTATTTCCTGATAAACGCTCCCTAAGTTGGAATAGACGTAAGGCAACTGTCCCGGCAGGGAGTCCGCCAAGGCGGCATCGTAGGCGGCAAGGGCATAGTGCAGCGCACTGTCCATCTGCTGCTTGAAGTAGTAGCCCGTGGAGATGTCGCACAGAGCCAGATTCTTATAGAAGTTGTTGCCCATGCGCAGGGCTGCCCGGAGCGCCGCTTTCGAGTAGCGCACCTTTCCTTCGGGTTCTTCCTGATTGATGCAGACCACGCCCAGCCAGGTGTTTACCCGGTAAATCTGTTCGTCGTTGCCGCTGCCCTCCAGGAAAAGCAACGCCCGGAGGAAGGACTGCATGGCGTCCTTGTAGCGGTAGAGGCGCCTGTCCAGATGCCCCTTGCAGTAGAGCGCGCGTTCGGCATAGAGGGAGTCGCCCGAACGGCTGAAGTACTCGATGGCGGGCACCAGCAGCGTGTCGGTGGCGGCAGTCAGTTGCCCCTGGCGGTGGGCGGCTTCGGACCTCAGCAGGGCATACAGCGCATAGTCGCGGTCGGACAGGCGGCGCGAAGGCTCCTCGATGGAGCCCATCACCGCCAGCGCGCTGTCCGTTTCTTTCCGCGCCATCAGTTCCTCGGCCAATGCCACCCGGCGGTCGGGGCCGCAGGCGGTCAGTATGCCGGACAGCAGCAGCATCCACACGCAATATTTACATCTCATCTTCGTGAATTATCTTGTTTATAGATACCTGCCCGGCGCTTACTTGGCGCATACATTCCGGCGATGGATGTCCACCACCGTACTTACCTCGTCCATTCGCTCCAGCAGAGCTTCCGCTCCATGCTCTATCTTGTAGTTCATCTCCTCCTCGTACAGGGGGATTACCTGGTAGAAGTTCACTTCGTCGCCGCCGGGAAGGGTGCAGACGCAACCTTCTTCCTGCTCCAGTTCCGGGTTAATCAGCAGCACGCCCGAAAGCTGTGTGTTATCTGCCAGCGGGCCTCCGTTGGGAATGGTATGCCCCCACCCCAGCCAGGTGTCCTGCGTCAGCGGCAGACGCGCCAGAATCTTCAGCCAGCGCATGGGCCAGTAGTCTTCTTCGGCTTCGCTCTGAAGGTTCCAGTCGGCAGGCAAGTGAATCATCATTTCGGCACGTTCCAGCTTGTATTCGCTCAGCTCCGGCGGCACGTTCATGGGACGGGCTCCCATGCCTACGGTGACCAGGGTGTAGTAGTTGCGTTCGGGCGTCGGTTCCACGATGTAGATGTCCACGTGAATGTCGGGAGAGACTATCTCGTGGAAAACATTGTCTGCGATACCGATGTACTTCTCGATGTGTGCTTCCAGGGCATCCATTTCTTCTTCCTCGTACACCATGGGGTCATAGGGAGGTAGGCCGTCGCGGCAACGCCTCAGCAGTTCGGCTGCTTCTTCGTCCTCGGGGTCCAGTTCCACGGCGCGTTCAAGGGCGGGCTGGGCGTCTTCCGGCTTGTTCAGGTAGTAGTAGGCATAGCCCAAACGGTAGAACCAAAGGCTGTCTTCGCGGCTCTCCTCCTCAATGGAGAGCAGATAGTCGATGGCTGTGGCGTACTCGCCCAGGTTGTTGTAGGCGCGTGCCAGCTGGGAGGTCAGTTCGGGACTGCGTTCCGCCTCGGGAATCTGCAAGATGGCTTCCACAATCTGACCGTGTTCCTCATCCGCCACCCATTGCTCTATCTGCTGAAGCAGGTCGGCCTGCTTGTCCTGGTGCGTGGCGACAAGGCGCTCCACGAAATCGGCGGTGAAAGCGAGGGCTTCCTCCCTGCCCTGGCAGGAGAAGGTGAAAAGGCTAAACTGGTGTTCGGTGATGACCTGGCACTGGCAGACGTATTCATCTCCTCCGTCGTCGTCGGGACCTACGTCGAACAGGCGGCACTTCCCGTTCAGGAAGAAGCGCTCCGTCAGCAGCTCGTAGGGGTAATCCCCCAAATAGTCTATTTCGTCCTCGGGAATGTTATACGCCACCATGCGCACCACATGCCAGGGCTCTTCGGCATCGTCGTAATAGCCGTGGGAGTTCTCTCCCTCGAAATAGATGAAATTGCCGGGCAGGGCGAAGCTGAGGTTGCCCAGGCGGTAGGTCACCCTACCCTTGCGATAGCCTATCGGGTAGTCCGACCGGTACTCGGGGAGCGCCGAGACGTCTATCGGCTTCTTCCCGGCAAGGCGGCAGATATGGAGGTAGTCTTCTTTGGGGAAAGGCAGCGAGGCGTCCAGGGCTGCCGCCTGCTCCAGGTTCTCGATGATGAAGGCGTTGGTCTTCTCGTCTTCGTCGCTGCGTGCGGAGGGCATGAAGCAACAGTCTTCCCACATGGCACCCAGGGCGGAGTTGCGGTAGAAGCGGGCGTCGCGCTTTTCTTCGTTCCAGATGAAGAAATCCCGCGCCAGCGCCTCGATGCCCTCGGTATCGGCACGCCGGACAAAGTTCTCCAGATGGATGCGGCCGAAGGGGCTGACAACGGTGCCGTCTACATCCTCGGGCAGGTATTGTTCGGGGTCCCAGCAGATGGCAAGCGACTTGGAATCGTTGCCGATGTTCTCGCGGCAGTACTCCACGATTTGCGAAAGCCAGTAGTAGAAGTGCCCGGAACGCATCTTCTCGAAGTCACGGTGGTTGTAATACTCCGTCTCGTCCTCTACCCGGAAGGGAAAACCGTTCAGGTCCGCCACTTCGTCTATCAGGTCGATGGCAGCCTTGTGGAAGCCTGCTCCCAGGAGATTGGTTTGGCACTCGGCGGAAATATTCACTTCATTGTCCGCCGCCTCGTAGCCGAAAAAGATGGTGCCCAGACGGCAGATGGTGAATACGGAATTGTCATCGTTGTGAACGGCGGAAGCCTGGTGTCTTTTAGCGACTACGTCCAGCAACTTCCGGAAAGTGGGAATGCTTCCGCACTTGGTGGTCAGGGTGAAACAGATACTCATAATGGTTGATTTAAATGGGTTAGCACTCGTCGCCTCCTTGCACCGGAAGCGTTTGTGCATTTTCATACCGGCATAGGTCGGAAAACCCTTTCAGTTTTGTCGAATCAACATGCACAAACTTTTACGGCGCAAAGTATAACGCCCCCAAATGTAAGTCTTTTTAGTCTAATAACAGAACTTCGGGCGCGACAATTTCCATGAGGCAAGCAAATTCGTGCTTCCCCCTACCCATCCGTATTCAATCAATTATCGTCTTCGTCCTTGTACATCTGCCTGATAAGGTCCACGTTATCATCGTATTCATCGCCCGCCAGCGTAATGACATTCGCCAGGCCCACGATGTTTGAATCCGAATCGTAGGTCGTCAGCAGGCAATACATCTCCCGCCCCGTGCGGTCTTCATCGATATAAAGCTGTACGGGCGCGCTATACTCGCCGGGCAGGTCGGCAAGGTATTGGAAGTCTTTCTCCAGAAACGCCCTCAGTATCCGCTCCGGGTTGGTCTCGTCCCGCTTGAATTTCTTCACACCCATGTTCTTCACTTTCCCGCCGCTTTGCAGGTTATAGATATCAAACTTGCTCAGATAAGAGGCTATCAGCCCCACTATCGCCACAATGACCCCTACCGTACGCACCAGCCAGCCTGCAAAAGGCAGCAGCCCCGGAAAGATAACCAAAACTACACCAATCACCGCCACCGCCAGATAAAGTTTCGGCTTCACCGCATTCTTTCTTTTCTCAAACTTTGCAGGATTAGCTTCATAGAATTCGCTCAAATAGCTGGGATAAACTTTCTTCTTGTCTTCCATAAATATTACTTTTTATAATGATTAATACTGTGTCTCCTATCGTCCTTTGATTGATAGGAACAAAAATAGAGCGTAGCCCCTAAATACGGAAACGAAGAAGGGGGATAAATGGAGGGGACAAGGGTACGGACAAAACACTGTTTTACAATGAATTATTTTCCGGATAGCAGCGATAAGGAAGGGGACATTTGTATTTCTGACCGCTTGAGATCTTTACCTTGGAACCCCCTCTACCCTCAACCAGCAAAACCAACCACTATAATACGGATGTCACTATTACTCATAAACAAATGCATACCCCAAAAATAGAGAATACTCTACATTAATATAGAAAATATACTTGTTTTTGTGAACACTTTCCCGTATCTTCGTCTTATTATCCATGAATAAAGTCATAAGAATATGAAGTACCCCATTGGAATACAGAGCTTCGACCAAATCATAGGAGAGGATTATGTCTACATAGACAAAACGGACTTGATTTATGACCTTGTAAAAAACGGTTCGATTTATTTCCTGAACCGTCCCCGCCGCTTCGGCAAAAGCCTGTTGCTAAGCACCCTTGCCTGCTACTTCCAGGGACGCAAGGAGTTGTTCGAAGGCCTGGCTATCGCTCGTTTAGAGAAAGACTGGCTGCAATATCCCATCTTCCGAGTAGACTTCAACGGCGGAAACTACACCCAACCGGGGGAATTGGAGAAGACAATCGAAAGCTATATTGCCAAATGGGAAATGCAATACGGAAAAGACCCGCTGGAAACCACGACGGGCGACCGATTCAAAGGAGTGCTTCAGCGAGCCAGCCTGCAGAACGGCCGCCGCGCCGTGGTGCTGATAGATGAATATGACAAACCCATCCTCGACGTGCTGGACACCGATACTTTCACTCACAACCATGAAGGCAAACGCCTCTTGCTGGAAGACCATCACCGGGAGATTCTGAAAGCCTTCTACTCCACGTTCAAAGGTGCAGACGAATACCTGAAGTTCGTGTTGCTGACAGGAGTGACGAAGTTCTCGCAAGTAAGTGTCTTCAGCGGATTTAACCAGCCCGACGACATCAGCATGGACGAACGATACGAATCGCTGTGCGGCATCACGCAAGAAGAGCTCGAAAGCTATTTCGAGGAACCGATTGCCCGGTTGGCCGCTTCGGAACAGGCTACGGTGGAAGTTATGAAAGAGCGCTTGAAGCACCAGTATGACGGTTATCACTTCGGCCGTTCCATGAAAGACATATACAACCCGTTCAGCATTCTGAATGCATTCAAGAAGAACGAAATCCGGGACTATTGGTTCTCTACCGGCACTCCCACCTACCTGATTCGCCTCTTGCAACACAGCCGCGAACAGATGAACGAACTGACCGGAAAATATTACGCCCCTTCCATGTTCGTGGACTACAAGGCAGATGTGGAGCAACCTCTCCCGATGATTTACCAAAGCGGGTACCTCACCATTAAGGAATATAACAGGCGGATGGACACCTACCTGCTGGACTTCCCCAACAACGAAGTGCGCAAAGGCTTTCTGTCCATGCTGGCAGCCAGCTATCTGAAACCGAAGCACCGGGAAGTGACCAGTTGGATAGTAGACTCCGTCATGTCGTTGGAACAAGGCGATACCGCCGCCTTCCGCGATTCCCTCACCGCCTTCCTTGCCAGCATCCCTTACGATGCCCACGGCTCACTGAAGGACATAGACATGACCGAGAAGCATTTCCAATACACTTTCTACCTCCTGCTTCGGTTGATAGGCGTCTATTGCCTTGCCATCCGTTGCGAAAACCGCCAAAGTTACGGCCGCGTAGACTGCACGCTTGAGATGGACGACTACGTTTATATCTTCGAATTCAAAATGGACGGCACAGCCCGCGAAGCCTTGGAACAGATAGAACAGAAAGGTTATGCCAAGCCCTATCTGGCAGATTCGAGGAAAGTGATTTGCATCGGCGTGAACTTTTCTTCCTCTACCCGGACAGTAGAAGATTGGGAGGAGGTTCGGACAACCGGACAATGATGAAACCAAACCTAAAAGAAATCGCAGAGCAGTACGGCACTTTTGTATCTTCGATGGCGCATCGCATGATATCAAACAAGGAAGTGGCAAAAGAAGCCGCTCAGGAAGCATGGTACGAGATTATCAGAAGCATCGACTCCTTCGGCGGGCAATCCCAATTGTCCACTTGGATTTATACGGTGTGCAAACGTACCATCCTGAAGTACGCCCACACCGAAAGAGTGGCAACGATGGCCGAACTGAAAGCCTTCCGTGAGCTTCCTAAAATTGCCTGCAACGATACGGCAAAGGAGGAACGCGAATGGATAAAGGAATGCTGCGACTGGTGTCTCACCGCCCAAAATCATTGCCTGAATCCGGAAGCCCGGATGATATTCACCTTTCGGATTACCTTGGGACTTCCCTACAAACAAATCAGCAAAATCATGGAGATGACGGAAGAAAACGTCAGGCAGATAGCTTCCCGCTCCATCAATAAGATAACTCACTTTATGGACGGCACTTGCCCTTTATACAACCCGCAAGGTACATGCAAATGCCGGATATGCAAGCAAGTCACCTCACTCAATTTAGAGAAAGAATACACTGCCCTCCAAAGAATAATCCGCCTCACCGATGTCTATCAACGACTCGACAAAGAATTGCCCAAAAGGAATTATTGGGAAAAAATTATCTCCTGAACTGTCACAAAAGGAAACGGCTTGCGCACTAATGTAGTATGTATAAGTAAAAGGTCGTGTCAAAGATGAATTAAACACAGAGACGCTGAGACACAGAGCCTTTTAAAGTGTTCAAAATAAGGCCTCCGTGTCTCAGTGTCTCCGTGTTCAATTTTATAGTGAGTTTTGACCTGCCCCCCTATCCCTAATTTAAAATAAAACAATTATGAGCAAGATTGAATTCCTAAAACAGCAAATCGCCGAGTCGCGTAATTTTGTAAACCGTTTGGTATCCGAACTCCCCGAAGACTTATGGTACACCCTCCCCGAAGGCACCGATTCCAACTTCGCCTGGCAGATAGGCCACCTGATTATCAGTCAGAATTTCCACGCCATCAGTTGCATCACAGGCAGAAACGAAGAGATTCATAAGATTATCCCCCTTATGGACTATGTGAAGATATTCAACGGAATGGGCACCCGCCACCGCTCCCTCGAAAAGGATTTGATACCGACAGCCGAACTGAAAAAACAGTTCGATGCCGTCCATCACATCTGCATCCATAACCTGTCCCTACTGGATGACAGTATCCTATCCGAAGAACTGGAGCCAATCCCCTTCAAACACCCTGTCGCCCACAACAAATACGAAGCAATCTCCTGGTGCTTCAAACATGAGATGTGGCATAGCGCCGAAATGGAAGCAATCAAAGCGGCATTGGGCCATCCCATCCAATGGATATAACGATTTTTCAACTGCCATACTGCATTCCTTACCCCCGCTTCTGACACCTTCTCAAAGGGGTAGTCTATTTTTAGTAAAAATCCACCAAAGATTTAGTAAAAACCTTCCGGAAATTTAGTAAAAATCTGGAAGGTTTTTACTAAACAAGAGACAGGCATTTGGAGTAGTACAGAAATATTACTATAAAGTCCCTTGCACGAATGGCAGAAATTCGTTAGTTTTGCCACAAAACACAACTAAACACCATTGAGTATGAAGATTCTGAAGAAGATTTTTAAAGCCACCCTCATCGTAGTAGCCATCCTGGCAGTCGCCTGGTGTGGACTGTATATCTATGCCAAACATTTCTACAACCAGAAACCGGACGTAGAAAGCTTCTATCTTTCAGAATTGCCTCTGAAAACATCCCAGTTCAAGGATGATTTCGAAGAAATCCACCGGATAGTCATGGAAAACTATTCCCTGTATCAAGCCAAGCATCTGAACATGGACTCCCTGTATCAAACCTATGCCGCCCTCGTTCACCGGGCACAGAACACGGCCGATTACGGACTTGCAGTACAAGCCTACTTCTCCGCCCTGCAATGCGCCCATGCCTTCCCCCACTTCAAGATGTACCGGGCACAAGCCTCGCCCACCTTCATTCGGGATTCCTTGTTTGTGGACAAGCCCAACGATTATCTGACGCAGCACGGATTCAAAGACAAAGACCGGATTATAGCCATCGACGGGGTTCCGACCAAGACATGGATGGACCGGAACGAAAAATATTCCGAAGCATCTTCCGCCGCATGGAGACGTCTGAAAACCGCCCGAAGGGTGTTCCGGAGCCTTACCGACACGCTCGTAAATTATACGTTGCTGAGAGGAGAAAAAGACACCCTGCACATCGCCCTCCTCCTGAAACGCACCGACTATTTCCCCAATAAAAAGGCAAAAACCGTAGAAGTAAAGATTCTGCAAGACAGCATCGCCTATCTTGCCATCAACACCATGATGGATCCGGTGCTGGAAGACTTCAAAGCCGCCTATCCCCAAGTAAGGGATTTCCCCTACCTCATCATCGACATCCGTCGGAATGGAGGGGGTAACAGTGGCAACGGACGTGACATCTGCAAGTACTTTATCCGCAAAGCACAACCGCATTGTTTAAGCGAAAGCCCCCTGATGCAACCCGAAGCCGATGCTTACCAAGGCAAAATCTACCTGTTGACCAGCCCCATTACCTGTTCGGCTGCCGAAAGTTTCACCATCGATATGAAGGAAAGCGGCAACGTCACCCTCATCGGCGAAGCCACTTCAGGAGATACGGGTAACGGTCCCAAGAACTTCCGCACAAAGCACGGCATCTATTTCCGTATTCCAACCCGCCAACCGGCTCTCTCACCCCAAGGATTCCCGATGGAAGGAGTAGGCATACCGCCTCATCACCCGGTCTCGCAAACAGTTGCGGATTTCTTGAGGGATGAGGATACAGTGCTGAATTATACGATCGGGCTTGTTACGGAAGAGTAGGGGGACACTTGCCCCAAAGAGGTACCTCTGGAGCTTACTACCATTACGACTCAGGCATGAACACTCCTACTATTTCGCGATAACCTGTTTCGCCCATTCGCTCGCTTTCCCGGCATCGCCGTTGAAAAGCTGTCCTTCTTCCCATGCGATTTTGGGATAGAGTTTCCTAAGCTGTTTTACGCTGTTGCTTATCGGGCTTCCGCCGGAAGTCGCAAACGGGATAACGGTTTTACCGGAGAAGTCGTACTTTTCAAGGAAGGTATTGACCGGGCGCGGGCATAAATCCCACCATATCGGATAACCGAGGAAGATTACATCGTAATCTTTCAGATCGATAGATTCGCCACCCAATTCGGGACGCGAATCCGCAGTAGTCATTTCCATCGTGCTGCGGCTTTTTTTGTCACGCCAGTCGAGGTCCGCCGAGGTATAGGCCGTGGCGGGAGTGATGCGGTAGAGCTTGCCATCGACCGCTTTGGCAATGACACCGGCTACTTTTTCCGTGGTTCCGGTACAGGAAAAATAGGCGACAAGGACTTTTTTCTCGGGTTGTGTAGGATTCTCCGCTGTTTGTTTCTGCGCTTTCGATGAACAGCTAAAACAGAAAAAGCTCATAAGTATCAATATAATATGTTTCATCTTACTTTAATTTAGAATATTCTTCGTCGCTGACAGGTTCCAGCCATTCATTACTGTTGTTTTCGCCGGGAACTTCGATGGCAAGGTGCGAGAACCAACTGTCGGGGGCGGCCCCGTGCCAATGCTTGACGCCTGTCGGGATATAGACCGTATCGCCCGGAAGCAGTTCCACAGGGTCTTTTCCCCATTCCTGGTAATAGCCGCGTCCGCCTACGCATATCAGTGTCTGACCACCGCCTTTGGTCGCGTTATGCACGTGCCAGTTGTTGCGGCAACCCGGCTCGAAGGTGACATTCGCAATGGGGACGCCCTGCGTAACGACAGGGGCAAGATAACTCTGACCGATAAAATACTTGGCGTATGCGTCGTTAGGCTTGCCGATTGGGAAAATGATGGATTGCGCATACGCATCGAGCGAACCGGCAACCGGGCTACCGGCATCTCCGGTCCAGACCTCCTTGGCCATGCGGAATGCCGCCCATGCCTTGGGCCAACCCGCATAGAAAGCGGCATGGGTGAGGATTTCGGCTATTTCGGTTTTGGTTACCCCGTTCTTCTTTGCCGATTCCAGATGATACTTGAACGAAGAATCGGTCAGCCCTTGCGACATGAGGGCAACAACGGTCACGATGGAACGCTCGCGAAGCGAAAGAAGGTCATTACGACTCCATACTTCCCCGAAAAGAATATCGTCATTCAGATGCGCAAACTCGGGAGCGAACTCTCCGAGCGCGTCACGCCCGGCCGTTTGCCGGATTTTTACTTGTGATTTTGCCATAATCGGAAACAATAAAATTAATATTAAAACCAATGAAGTTACTTTTGTTTTCATACGCTATGTTTTTTAATTCGACTTGATACAGTCAGTTGGTTGATACAAAAGTACGAGGTTCTTTTCACTTACGGGGTAGACAGATTACGGAATTGTTTACCCAAATTACAGGTGGTTATCCTACCGGCTACTTGCACGTGACAGACTCAAATTGATTGGTATCCATCTATATTCTGTCTACTTTATCCGATTCAACAGCCACGCAATATTCTGTCCGAGGTTCCTCATGTTAGCGACACCTTCTTCGTCTTTCATCGCTTCGCCGGGCAGACGTCCGTAAGCGATGTTCCAATAAGTGGAGCCTGCAACGTACATTTCTTTGTTGAGAAAGAAATGATTGATAGTGTCGATGGTGTTCATGGCTCCGGCACGCCGAGCAACGGCGACCGCACCACCTACCTTGTGGCGAAACATCCCCGGATTGGTATCGCTTACCACGCTGGCGCGTTCGATAACTGCCTTGAGCGTGGACGAAACATCTGCTGAATAGGTCGAAGAACCGAGGATGATGGCATCCGCCTCGGTCATTTTCCGGTAAAGTTCCTGAAAAATATCATTGCCGAATACGCAATTCTTCTTTCCGGCACAAGCAAAACAAGCTTTGCAGGGGTTGATGGTATTGCCTGCCAACTGGATGTGTGCCGTTTCGTATCCCTCTTTTTCCAGCTCGGCCAATACGAGATTCAGCATATCCGCCGTATTGCCGTCTTTTCGTGAACTACCGTTGATTGCCAATACCTTCATCTTTTTTCTACGCTTTTCTTCTTTTTCAGACAGTCCCAGTACATCGGTGGCGTTTACACCATCGATGCCCAGTCCTATTCCGGCCGCTACCACACCCATCTTTTTGAGTGCTTCGCGGCGGGTCATACTCTTTTCCTCACTCATTCCCGGTTATTTATAGGATTCCGCAAATATCCGTATTATGTCTTCATCCGTCATCTGCACCCGGTCGCCCGTGAACATGATACCCATCACTTTGCGCGTGTTGTGCATGAAGGTCTCGAACTCGTCGGGCGTAATGCCGTAGTCGGACATCTTCAGGTCCGCCACGCCGCAGGCTTCCTGTAAACGGACGAGAGCCGTAATGAAATCTTCGGGTTTGTCCGCATCGGACATACCAAGTAATTGTGCCAATTCGACAAAACGGTCGTCGCAACCATGCTGGCGGACGAAATAGCTGAAATACGCCTTGCTGATCATAATCAATCCGGCTCCGTGCGGCAGATTAGGATGATAGGCGGAAAGCGCGTGTTCCAGTCCGTGCTGGCTGGTCAGTAGCGTAAGTGTCATCACGGCTCCCGACAGGGTGTTGGCGAATGCGACGCGGGTACGGGCTTCCAAATCGGAACCGTCCTTCACGGCACGCGGCAGGTATTCAGCGATGTTACGAATCGCTTCACGTGCGTTCATATCACTGGCGAGGTTGGCACTGGCAGCGATGAAGCCCTCTACACTATGGAACAGCGCATCGAAACCCTGAAAGGCGGTAAATCGAGGCGGCACGGAGAGCATCAGTTCCGGATCGACGATGGCGAGAACAGGAAAGAGTAACGGGTGCATGATAAATGCCTTTTCGTCGGTATCCTCTTTGGTGATGACGCCGCATCCATCCGTTTCCGAGCCTGTTCCGGCTGTAGTAGTGATGGCGATGATGGGCAATGGACGGTTCTTGATCGGCTGTCCCTTGCCGGAGCCTATGGGCACGTAATCCCATAAATCTCCCCCGTTGGTCACCAGTAGGGCGATGGCTTTCGAGCAGTCCATGACGCTGCCACCACCCAATGCTACGAGAAAATCGGCTTTGTACTTACGTGCGGCATCCGCTCCGGAAACAGAGTTGGCGACCGTCGGATTCGGTATGATGCCGTCGAACACTTCGGTTTCGACCCCTGCTTGGTGCAGTTGCTCTTCGGTACGGGCAAGATAACCATTGTCGCGGGTGGACTTGCCGTTGGAAATGACAATCAATGCCCGTTTGCCCGGCATAGACTGTGCGTGGAGGTTATTCAACTGTCCTGCCCCGAAAAGGATGCGGGTAGGAATATACTGGTCGTAATTCAGATTCGTTTTCATTGTCTTATACTATTTTGCTAATTATCAAATAAAAGGAGATTCAACCTCTTCATCTGTTGCCTCCAGCTTGAAAAAGACCGGACGCAGACCGTCATTGCAACAAGTAATCGCAACACCCGGTTGTCGGACCCAATCATTGAAATAGAAATGCTTTGCACCATTAGCAAGAGCAAACACGTATGGATGAATAGTTCGCCATGCACCATCGCAGAAGCCTTCGGGCTTGCCTAATTCAGCATAGAACACCTGTCCCTCTTTCATCAGACTGCATGGCTTAAGTCCCGGCATTCCATAGTAGCGGGCTAAATCTTCATTAAAAGTGGAACGCAATACGGTTATTTTAACTTTTTTCATGCTATTTCATTTTAATACCAGTCGTGCTTCTCGTTTCTGTCCAGCGCGGCGATTTGTGCCATTTCGTCGTCGGTCAGCGAGAAGTCGAAAATCGAAATATTCTCTTTGATATGGTCGGGGTTACTGGAACCGGGAATGACGACTACGCCCCGTTGCAAATCCCAGCGCAGGATAACCTGTGCTACGGATTTATTGTGCTTGGCTGCAATGCGGGACAGAACCGGATCACTCAAAAGCTCCTTTTGGTGTCCCCGACCTCCGAGAGGATACCACGCTTCGACTATTATGCCGAGATTGTGTAAATGTTCCACTACCTCTTTGTCTTGATAATACGGATGAACCTCGTTTTGAACCAATACCGGTTTGATATTCACTTTCGGCAGAAATTCGTTTATTTCCTTGACATAGTAGCATGACACGCCTATCGAGCGGATTTTGCCTGCCTCCACATATTTTTCCATTGCCTTGTATGCCTTCACGTCGTTCGTGCCGGGATGATGGAGTAGCATGAGGTCGATATATCCGATGTCGAGTTTGCGCAGACATTCTTCGATGGCGGCCTCGGGATCGGCGTATTGGTTGGGATAGAGTTTGGTCGCCACGAAAATCTCTTCGCGCGGCACACCCGATTCGCGGACACCTTGCCCCACTTCCTCCTCGTTCTCGTATGCGTGTGCCGTGTCTATCTTGCGGAATCCGGCTGCGAGAGCGGATTTTACGGAATTGACACAAGTGCTTCCGTGCAGGCTGTAAGTGCCCAGCCCGATAATCGGCATGTCGTAACCGCTGCTTAACCGCACGGTCGGAGCGTTGCCGTTCGTGCCCTTTGAGAGGTCGAATGCCCCTACCATTGTATTCTTATTAAAATTCAAGTCCATACCTTTAATCCAATTTTCAATCGTTTCTTTTGGTTCGTTTCCGCTGAATCGCCGTCCTTGTTTCCACTCGGCTCCGGAAGTCAGACGATGCAGGTCGGTATCACTCGACCCGATGCCGCTGGAGTGCGAGGTGCAGAACGGAACGATAGTCTTACCGGCGAGGTCGTGGTTTTCGAGGAAGGTGAAGATGACTTTCGGAGCCTTTCCCCACCAGATAGGATAACCGAGGAAAACGACATCGTAGTCGGCGATATTCTCGCATTTACCCTTGATGGCAGGACGTGCCGACGGGTCGTTCTGCTCACGGTTGGCACGGGACGATGAATTGTTGTAGTTCAAATCCTCGGACGTATAAGCCACTTCAGGTACGATGCGCCAAGTCGCCGCATCGGTCGCCTCGACAATCTGGCCGGCAATGCCTTGGGTCGTGTTAGTACAAGAGAAGTAGACCACTAATGCACGACCACCCGTAGGTTGGGGGCCGGGGGTAGGATCGGGAACAGGTTCTTCAGTTTTTACCGGCTCATCGGTCGGACTGCAAGCTCCGGTTGTTAGAGCCAGTCCCCACATGAGGATAAGTGATGATATAAGCATTTTCATATTGATTTATTGTTTGATTTTTCGTAATTTTTTAGCCGGTACGCCTGCGACAATTGTATTATCGGGCACGTCTTTCGTCACGACGGCTCCCGCTGCGACAATGGCGTTCTCGCCGACAGTCACACCCGGCAGTATCATTGCTCCCGCACCGATCCATGCCTTGCGACGAATGATGACCGGCATGGTCTGCAACGTATGACGGAGTTCGGGTTGTTCGGGATGTTCTTCCGTGAGGATTTTGGCTCCCGGTCCGATGAATACACCGTCTTCGAGCGTAATGCCCCCTTGATCGAGGAATGTGCAGCCGAAGTTGATGAACACCTCTTTACCCACACGGGTCATTTTGCCGAAAGCTGTGTAGAACGGCGGAAACATACGCACGGAGGCATCCAACGGCTGTCCCCAGATGCGTTCGAGCAATGCCCGTACCTCTTCGGGTGCATGATAACCTGTGTTCAGTTCTCCGACGAGGCGTTTCGTATTCTCGATCTCCTCGCACAAACGAGGATAGTCGGAATCCGTTTCCGGAATCCGCTTTCCACTTCGCATTTTTTCTATTACATCGTTCATCATGACACCCCTTACTTTATCGTACTCATGTCGATTACATAGCGGAATTTCACTTTCCCTTCGGCCACATTACGCCAAGCCTTATCTATTTCTGAAGCATCGGCTTTGATGATTTCCACTTCGGGATAGATGTCGTGCGCCACCGAATAGTCGAGCATCTCCTGCGTCTCTTTAATGCCGCCGATAAGCGAACCGTCTACCTTGCGCTGAGAGAGGAAAGCCGTGTTGGCGATGGCATGACGGGTGAACTCGTAAGGATGGAAGGTGTCTTCGGCAGAAAACATAGCGAGAAATGCCAACACCGTCATGGTTGTAATTACTGTTCGTTTCATATTTACCTGATTTTAAATTGTTATTTTTGTATGATGCAAAATTAGGGAGTTATATCGGGGAAGCCGATACCTATCTTACGGACGGAAGTACCTCAATTACGGGTTTTATCGTAAGTGTTTTGATATGATAATCAACACACTACCCCGTTTACGGATAAAAGTACCCGGATTACTGATTTTACGGTATGGGGCTTTTATTATTGCAGGAAATGTATTTCCTTTGCATTATAAGAAGGATATATAGGTTACTGAAAAAAAGTATTTATATGACTATGGAGCATACTGCGGATATTATAAAGGCGGACACCATCGAACAATACAACCGGTTTTTCGGTTTCGAGACGCGCCACCCGTTAGTCGGCATCGTGCATTTCGACGGTTCTGTGCCGCAACCTACACATCGGATGACGCTGGGATTTTATGCATTGTTTCTCAAAAAGACAACCGGGTGCATCATCAACTACGGAAAGACCGTCTATGATTTCGACGACGAAACCGTCGTAAGTTTCGCTCCGGGACAGACGGTAGGCATTCACCGGTTGGAGGATGGTCCGCCCCCAGAAGCTGTCGGATTGCTGTTTCATCCCGATTTCTTGCACCGCACCTCGCTGGGACAGCGGATGAAGCAGTATTCATTTTTCTCCTATACCTCCAACGAGGCACTGCATCTTTCAACGGAAGAACGCCTTATCCTGCAAGACTACATGGAGAAAATCGTCCGTGAGTTGCAGCATCCCATCGACAAGTTCTCAAAGTCGCTGATTATTTCCAACATCGAGGTACTGCTCAACTACTGTATGCGTTTTTATGAACGGCAGTTCATCACCCGAGAGGATATGAATCACGATACTTTGGCTCGTTTCGAGCAATTGCTGGAAGATTATCTCTATTCGGGTTCAGCAACTACCGAGGGGATTCCTACCGTGAGATATTTTGCCGACAAGATTTGTCTTTCACCCAATTATTTCGGCGATTTGGTGAAGCAGGAAACAGGGAAAACGGCACAGGAGTATATCCAGTTGAAGATGATTGCCATAGCTAAAGAACGGATGCTCGATCCGGCAGGTACAATCAAACAGATTGCCGAATCGCTGGGATTCCAACACCCGCAACATTTTGTTCGCTTTTTCAAACGGCAGGAAGGCTGTACGCCGAAGGAGTTCCGAAACAGAATAATGGCTTCCTGAACAAAGAAGAATGAAATGAAGATGTGGAGCCGGCCTTGGCTTCACTCTCGCGACTCATTTTCCTCTAACTCCCTTAGGAACTATTCATCGGAACCATGCACTTGCCGGTAGCTATGTTACATTTGTCGCAGAGTGCCTGAAAAGAATTGTAATTATATCGGCGTATGGCGAAACGATATTTTACCACAGCCGTTACCCAGTTCAGAACGTGTTCTGGGCGGGGGCTTTCTCCGACACCGGGGAACGAGGGGTTCGGCACCGGGGAACCCCACCTCCGACACCGGGGAACGATGCCTTTCCCGGTGCCGGAGAAACCGGAAATTTACGTCATTCCATGCAATGTAAAGAAAAAACAAAGAAGGAGGTGTGTTCTGCGAAACAAGAGATATAGGAAGTTTAACCAGCCTATCTTAAGATTTTCTTATATTTTTGCAATAAATATATTATAGAGATGAAAGATTTCAATTCGTATATAGATAATTTGGATTATTCCGACTTGAAAAAAATATTTCAAGAAAACGGGAAATTACATAACTACCACAAAAACGATTTTTTTACCCGACAAAATGAAGTTTCCCGTTTTGCTGGTTGGATAAAAAACGGAACCTTTCAGTACACATGTATGGATGAAAAAGGTAGTGAACATATTGTCGGATATGCTTTTCCCAATGAATTTGTTTGTGATTATTCATCCTTTCCCCAACAAAGTCCAGCATTAGTTAGTATTCAAGCAATAACAGAATGTACCGTTTACGAACTTCCTTATCGGGATATTACCAACTATTGGGAAACAAATATGGAAACACAACGTTTGGGAAGATTAGCTGCTGAAAGTTTGTATGAAATGGCATATAAACGGTTACTTGAGTTCTATTGCGATACACCTGAAACACGATATTTGAAATTGATGAAACGATGTCCTGACTTGAAAGAGGCATTACCACTAAAGAATATAGCATCTTTTTTAGGGGTTACACCGGAAACAGTTAGTCATATTCGCAAAAAGATTCTTTTAAAAATGAAGTCTTGAAGTTTTTCAAGGCTTTTTTTCTTTATTCTGCCTTTCTTTGCACCTATCATAAATAGGTAGAAGAAAAAGTAAAGCTTATGAATAAAACAATTTTGTTATTAGGGGCATCAAATAATGCTAAAGGAGAATTAAGTCAAATGGCTATTGATAGATTGGAATGTGCTTATGCAGTATATTCCAATAATAGTAACGTGAATTTTATATGTACAGGAGGATTTGGAGAGCATTTCAATACAACAAAAATTCCTCATGCCGAATATCTGCAACAGTGGTTACAAATCAGAGGAGTAAAAGAAAATGATTTTCTCCCTCACATCCTCTCCTCTAATACTTATGAGGATATTCAAGAGTTAAGCAAAAGAATTAATCATACGTCAACTGATTTATTTATCATCATAACTTCAGAATTTCATTTAAAAAGAGTCTGTATGTTATGCCAAATGCTAATTTGCTATAAGAATATTATATTCATTCCTGCTATTTCCAAATTGAAAGATAATGAGTTACTTGCCCGCTTAGCACATGAAGAAAAATCAATCCAATTATTACAACGTAAAATAAATAAGTGCAATGAAATATAAACATATTGTTTTTGATATCGACGGGACATTGTTAGATTCAGAACAAGCCGATTTATTGGCATTGAAAAGAGTAATCTATGAATTGCAAGGCAAAGAATATGAAATATCTAAATTACGCTTTGCATTAGGTATTCCGGGTAACGTAGCTTTAGAGCAATTAGGTTTTAAAGATACGTTAGAAGCGAATAAACTTTGGAATAGCTATATGAAAGAATTAGCATATACCATGAGATTATTTGATGGTATTCGTGAACTTATTATTGAATTAAATAATAGAGGTATTGAACTTGGAATTGTCACCTCTAAAAACAGACAAGAATATTGTGCTGATTTCATTCCGTTTGGGCTTGCTTCCTATTTTACGACTGTAATAACTGTGGAAAATAGCATATTACCCAAACCCTCTGCCGAACCTCTCTTATCTTATCTATTAAAAACAGGAGCTAATTCACAAGATGTTATCTATATTGGTGATACATCGTATGATTGTGAGTGTGCTAATAATGCTAAGATTGACTTTGGATTAGCAATGTGGGGACAGTCATCATTAAAACAAGGAAATATTCTATATTCATTTAAAACACCCGAAGATATATTGTTTATACCATAAGAAAATAATGGGCTTTTGTTATACACCAAATTAGGTTACAAACCGGATGAAATAGAAAAGTTATATACAGCTAAAGCCAGCATTTTCATTCTTTAATTCCTTCATTCTTTAATTATAAATTTCGCCTCCGCGAAATTTATTTTATTCGGAAAGAGGGTCGGGGAGGGGCAATCGTCGGTCCGCCGCTGTTATCGTGTTCGAAGAAAGCACCGCGAAGTATCTCATACAGTAGGCCGCCCACATCCAATCCCAGTTTGAACTTATCGAAACGATAGTAGGGAATCACCATCGGTACGGTTTCCCAACGTCCGCGCAGGGCGTCATAATAGCGCTGCACCCCTACTTCCATTCCGAAGCGTTCGGACATGTCCAAGGTCATGGAGGCGCCATACGAGTGGGTGCTCATACCATACGAATTTCCAATGTCATAAGAACCGAAGACTTTGAAGGCAACCTTGTCCGAAGCCTGATACATCAACGCACCGGAGGTGCTGAAGGACTGTCCGGAAAAGTGTGCCATATTCATTTTCATGGCATTGATGCTCATCTGCAACGACAGTTTCTGGTTCAGCTCCTGATGGTATCCCAGCGATGCTTCGTTAAAACGTCCTATGCCGGGCAAACTGGTCTGTCTGCCGGAACCGAAGAATGCACCCCGATGGAATTGCCTTAAGATGCCGCTTGTGCTGTAATCGCCCCGGAAAAGAGGAGATGGGTTTGTCTGATAAGGCAGACGGTTGATTTCTTTCAGCGAAAAATCGGGCACGCGGTTGGGACGTTGCGCCGGGGGTAGGGGATAATCGGGAGTCGTTTTATCGGGCAGCAGCAGGTCGAAAGAGATTGTCTGCTGATGATCCTCCAGTTGCATCCGTACGCTGTCACGGGAAAGACGGGAACTGTCTTCCTGCGCAAATAGAAAGGACGGAATAAGGAGTAGTAACGAGAATAATTTCAGTTTCATACGTTTTCAGCCTCCTGCTTCTTGATGGTTTAGTATGCACAAAACTACTAATAAATAACTTGAATACCAAATGCTCGACCCTGGAATCTTCTGGAATAACAGGGAAAGATCCATCCACATTCCCCCGTTAACCTAAAGATAACATTGCGATAACATACAAAGATTTTGGGCCGCTCTATCTTTGCAATGTCAAAAGGGAACAAACTCCCCGGAAGATAAGAAACGAAATCATATGTATAACTTAAAAAATAAACCATTATGAAGACTTTAGTAATTTCAGTAATCATCGCATTCACCTTTGTAATTAACGGATTGAGCAGTAACCGTGTCAACAACTTCGCCTACAACACCGAAATCGAAAACGGACAGGTAATAACCCAGACCGTATTCAAAGTAGAGAACAATAAGTACTTGCACTATCACCTGAAGTACAACTACACCTACGACAAGGCAGGCCGCATCTCAAGCAAGGAAGTATTAAAGTGGAACGAAGCCACACAAAGCTTCGAACAGCACCACAGCCTGAACTTCTTCTATACCGATGACCTCACCATCGAATACACTACCTGGAATGCAAAAGAAAAAGCTTACTCCAATATACGCGAAAAGGCTGTGTACCAAACGGAAAACAATACCTTGCGATATATGTGCTATAATTTTTGAGTTCTTTAGTTCGTGAGTTTGTGAGTTTGTAAGTTTGTGAGTTTGTAAGTTTGTGAGTTTATAAGTTCTTTTGTCTACATTCGTTTTAACTCGCTGTGTACATAACCAGAAACTAACAAACTCAAAAACTCATGAACTCACGAACTTACAAACTTACAAACTCACATCCCGCTTGGAATATTCCGAGAACTCGCAGCCAAACTGCTCTACCAGCATATTGTCCATATCGTCGGCCTTAAAGGCGAGATTCACCAGGTTCTGTCGAATTTCATCTTCCGAAGCCTCGGTAAGGTCGGAGAGATGGATGCGATAAGCTATATAGATTTGACGGCCTTCGATACCCAACTTATAAGGAGCGAAATCCTCACTCAGGATAAAGTCCAATACACGCTCCACTTCCTTTTTAGGCAAGAGATTGATGGGGGAAACGGCAAACAGATAAGCGTTTTCATATACAAAGATGCGTATTTCCGAGCTTCCCTTATGGAATGTCCAGGAGTCATATCCATCACGTGCCAGAATCGGATTCACCCCCATCCGGGCAATGGCGCCTTCGCAAAATGCGCTCAACTCCGACTGTTCGCGTTCTGCAAAGACCCCTTCGGGCAGTTTTTCTCCACACGAAGGACAAAACTCCTCTTCTTCGGCAATCAGTTCGTCACAACTGTCACATTGCACCTGGAAGGTAGTGCGGTCGATGGCGTCCACCGATTCTAATAGTTTGCGCAACGCTTCTACGCGAACACCGAAACCCATGTTATCCGCATTGCTGAACTTGCTTACCGTTACACCCACTACTTCACCATTCTCATTGAAGATGGGTCCGCCCGAATTGCCCGGATTCACAGCGGCATCGGTCTGGATATAATACTTCCCGTCCATCAACTGCTTGGGAGAAGATACGGAGCCTTCCGTCACCGTGAAGGGCATACCATAGGGATAACCCGCCACTATGACTTTCTCGCCGATGGCAAGCGAACCGTCCATCGCCAGGTTCAAATCGGGCAATGAAGAAAAATCGGCATCTACGGCCAGCAAGGCAATGTCCAGCGAAGGATTGACGAGCACCACACGGGCAAGGTATGGGTTACGGTCGTTGTCATGGATAGCTACGGTGTGGAAACCGTTGACCACATGGTAGTTTGTTACGAACAGATTGTATGCTTTCAGGTAGAAACAACTTCCGGAACCGCCGGCATGTGTTACCTTATATACGAGTTTATAAATAGTTTGATTCATAATATATTCTTTTGACGCGATTAAGTTATTTCATAAAGTTTCCCATCATTTTTTGTTGCAGTTCTACCATCAGGCGGGAGTATTCTTCCATATTGCCGCTCATCATGGCTTCCGCCATCTTCTGCTGCAACTCCTGCATACCATCGCTGCCCATAGCTTCGGCTAACTGCTGCTGGGCCTGAGCAACAGCTTCTCCGATGTTACCGGCGGCCTGCTGCATCTGTTCGATGCCGGCGGTAAAGTCGAACGCATCCTCATCGTCATCATCGAGGTCGCCTTCCATGATTTTATCCATCGCTTCGTAGAGTATCTCTGACGCTTCGTCCAGCGGAAGGTTGCCGGATTTACGAAGGGCTTTGGCTATCACGGCATTTATGTCATCCTGCATGTCGTTATAGAAATAAGCCTCGTAGAAGATATAAAGCAGGCGAACCGCACTGCGCTCGTAATTCTCCGACTGGATGGCTTCGGTGGCCTCCTTATATACGCTGGCAAAGTTCTCCTGTACGTTCTTCAAAGACGAACGGCGCTTGGTGGAAACAAGCGTGTCGACAAAATATAAATCTTGTGCCAATTTCTCCTTCGGCATGGCAAGCAACTTTTCAAGAAAGACCTTTCCTTTTGCCACCACCTCTTCGGTGGGCAGTTCGGCGTCCATATCGTCGACAGCTTTTTCGAGGTCGTTCAGCAACTGGCCTTGCGGACGGGCAAAATAGGAAATACGATAGAAAGTAGTATCCAGGATGTTCCAGGAATAACCGTAGCGCCGGTCGGCATTATAATCTTTAAGGGCTTCCAAGGTTTCGCGTCCGATGGTCTGTATGGCTTCATACACGCGGTCTGTCTCCTCCGGCGGATAAGGGGTGACTTGCGGCTCGTAGCAACGCGTAGCACCGAACTTGGAGCAGAATTCATCATCATACTTATCACCGATGTGGCAGATGTTCTGCAATACGAAATACATCTTGTGGGGATGGCTTTGCGAAAGCGGGCAGGTGTATTCCATCTTCAGCATATCGTTGTCTTTCACAAAACGGGGCAGCAACAATTTATTCAGGTTCAGGTCCGCCACCTGGCGCAGCATGGCAACGCGGCCTTTCTCGGGCAGGTTCAGGAAATCGGCATTGATATGGAAGAAGCCGTCCTTTATGCTAATGTGCACCAGGATAGAGCCGTGAGGTATGTGGAACTCCGTGCCTTCGTCATTGCCGTATTTAGTCCGGAAACCTGCATTCAGATAGTCCAGCAAATTGTGGAAAGCCTGCACATATTGCCCTTGGTTATACAAATCCACACTCTGTTCGTAAGCGTCCGTGCAAATAGAGCTTTGGGTAGAGTCCACTACGGGAGGGATAAAAGTAAAAGTCTGTTTCATATCATGATATTGTTTAAAAGGATAAGTTTACCATTCAATTTGTACCCAAGGACTGTTAGGCTTGGAGAGCAGGTCATCTGCCAACGACTTCATCCCGGAGTTATAAGCACCCGTTCCGCCCCACATGGCACGTCCGATGACATAGCTCATTGCCAGGTCGTGCCAGGACGTGAAGTGAGAGTGAGCCAGGTCGTATGCCTTGTCAATGTACTCCCAGGCTTCCGCTTCGGAAATGTAATCGGCATCGTAGCAGGCACGTGCCATGAAATTGATTCTTCCGGCATCCCATCCTATGACTCCGTAACGTCCGACGTCTTCTTTAGAGGAGATAACTCCGCACTCCACCAGTTCTTCATACGTCTCCTTCAGATTATGCAGTTGTTCTACGGCTTTGTTATAATCCTCTTGGCTGGGCATGTTTTGCTGGAAGATTTGGTCTTGCTCTTCTTCCTTATCCAGCAGGAAGGCTTGATAGACAAACGGGAAGTAGGTATCAAAACCATTCTGACACAAATATTCCAACGTCTCACGGGCATCGCGGGCAGTGCTGATTCCCCACCACCGTCCTAAGATGGTAGGCAGCTTGTCCGGAATATCCAGAGTAAGTGAATTTAAATAAGCGCCTTGTTGCAGGGCATACAAAGAGCCGATAGAGAGTTTCTTGTACTGCTGTTGGGATAAGTTGGAATTTGAATCCAGGCGTATTCCCCCGAAAGCCCTGATTATCTTACGGGCAAACGGCCATACTTTGTAATAAAGAAAAGAGAGTAGCATAGCTGAACCGGCAGCCCAAAACATCCAATTGTTATTTTCCATCATTCTTGTTTTTTATGTGTTTATAAATCAGTTAAGCCGTAACTCGTCCGCCACATGGCAGGAAAGGTTGACGTCGTTGTATATCTGTTCCAATAAGTGCTCATTGTCCAAAGCTTGTTGGCGCAGGCAAAGGAAACCATCGGGCATCGACACCGCATAATAGAAGATATCCTTATGAAAGGAAAGCATCATATCGTGTCCGAAGGCTTCGCGCAAACGGATAATGTGGCGCATCAGGGCGGGAGTGAGCAGCATACGGGCCGCCACCTCGTCGTCGGCATACACTGCGAAGTATTTCTCGAAATCAGGGTCTTCCAGATGTATGAAGCGGGCATGGTGGCGTTTCTTCAATCCCTGTATATTCTGTGCCAGATAACCGACTTTCTGCTCCAGGTGGTCGGGCAGGATGATGATAGAACCTTTCAACTTCGTCTCCACCCGGCACCAGCCGAACATGCCCCGGAAATTGTGCGCACTGCTCTCCAAACGTGAAGCAAACAACGGGCGAAGCACATAGCGGTAAATCATCACAAAATATCCCGTCAGGGAATTAAGTGCCAGTTTATTCATCACCCCGTAGGAGACACCTATATCCGCCACGTAGAAGGTCTGCTCCTCCCGTTGTATTTCCAGACAACCATACGTAGTGGCATCCAACGCCGGGTCGGAAAAAGAGGCATTGAAGAGCTTGTTGCCTGAAAGAATCCGATTGTCCAGTTGCGACGTGAAATCGAAGCGGACGGAAGGAAACAATGCCGACAGGATATGCCGCATACTCTCATTCTCCTGTTCCCGGAACTTCAGCAGGCAACGCCTAAAGATGGAGTTCAGCAACACGAAACCTACAAAGACAAGGACGATATACTGTGTCATCATCGAGTAATCTTCCCATTCCAGATAACCGCCGAACAGCACAAACATCAGCCAGCAGAAAACAAAAAGATAAACCGCAATACTCAACGCACGCACTATCCTCCGCCAGTTATTCACCTGCGCCAACTCTTTACGCAATTGCTGCGAAAGGCTTTTGAAATCAATCGTACTCATATCACCATCCTTTTACTTTCTAAATAGATTAATAGTAGTATCGCGTCTGCTATGAAGATATAAGCAAAAATAGGGAGTAAACGGGAAAGAAAGAAGGAAAGGAGGGGGACAAATAAGGAGATGCCAATATTTAATAAACTAATGTTTTACAAAGGATTATTGCCTATATACAGGGGGAACAGAAGGGGATATTTGCATTGATAACGGGGACAACTCCCGGCTTAAATACCCGGAACGCCTTACGGGAATTACTAAAAAAGGGCTGAATCATCCGAAACAGCCCTTCTATCAGTTTTACATCATTTCTCTGCCTCCACACTGCTCAACTTCACTTCATTTTTCGGAATAGCTGTATTGAACAAGGTAGTGGCGACTTGTACCGGTCTCTGTGCTTCCTCTACCAGCGTAGCAGCAAAAAGAACAATCTTTTCATTTTTCGGAAGGATAAGACTGGTGGCATCCGCAGGAATATCCAAGCCGAACTTGAACATATAGGTAAATTCATAAGCTTCATCTCCTGTGGGAGAATGGCGATGGGTTCCAACGTAAGCCACTTCAGTATCCTTCAGATAGCCTTTTGTATGTCCGGTATGCCCCTATTGTCCTATAAATCCGGTATAGGAAGGTACAATAAACTCACTGGTGTTGCGTCCGCAACGGAAAGTAGCGGCATAGTCTCCATCGGTAGCAGCCGCCAGGAAATACAAACGGTTATATTTCTTTCCTACCGGCAGCATAATCGTATCTCCTCCGCATGTCATTCCGTTAGCCGCATCCTTTTCTCCAAGCCGGAAAGGAATCCGGTTCACGGTCAGGGACTCGGGCAGCAACTCGGCCGCAAACGAATAGCCCGATTCAAAATCGGCCTCCCTACGGAATTCGTTGAATGATGAACATTTATGGTTATAAGACAACGGTAAAGCGGCATACTGCAAAGGACAGGCATCTTCCTCCGAAGGCTTCAAACGCACTTTGAATGTCTTCAGAGAATATGGCTTTATGCTTACAGACAAACCGTTTCCACTGAATCTGGCTGAACCGACACTCTTTTCCGTACCATCCGCTTCACAAGCACTCACAATTTCACCGGCAAAGGAAAGGGTTGCATCCTCTACCTTCTCACCGCCCATCTCATAAACACGTACTATATACTCATCAGAATTCTCCGCTTTCTTCAGTGCCTTAATGACCACATTACGGTTATCGGAAGACACGAAAGAAAATTCTTTGCCCAACGTACCTTTATGCTTGTCTGTACGGAAAGCTTTCAACTTCTGGTTCAGAATTTCCGCCTTTTCTACGGTGGTTGCTTTATCCAATTCCCCTCTATGACCGACAAGACTGTATGTGAAGCAATGATGCCCCCAATCCTGACGATTCTGATAAGCATAATCCTTGTTTGTTTCAGGAGTGTGCAACAGAGTAAGACGAAGCGTATTATCGTCCGGTTTGTCCCAGCCATATTTGCTGTCATTCATAATGGACACGCCATAATCTCCGCTACGGTCGGTCAAATCGGCCCAGTATTGCGCATAGACTTCATAAGCGGTTTCAGTATTATTACCTCGTTTCACGCTTCCAAGTCCTAAGTCATAAGTAGCTTCCCGATTTGCTATATTCAAGGGGAATTCAACCTTTAATAAAGCATTGGTCGACTGCCAGTCTACCTCGTTATAGAAATCAATACGATCAGCACGGCAACCTTCGTACAAACGTATATACTGCTTGAAGAAGGACTCGCCGTGACGTTTCTCGATACACAGCGACTTGCGCAGGCCGCCATCTTCCACCAATGTTATTTTCACGTCCTCGCCAATGGAAACCGGTTTACGGTCTATCGTTTCTTTGTGTATCTCCCAAGCAGGCCATACATACGACTTATTCTGTGTGAAGAGTGCCAAACGGATGGACTTACCGGACTTCACCAACTCCTTGCCGTTCTTCTTGTCGAACAATGAAACGATATCCCCTTTTTTATCCAGCGTTATCTTGTAAACGGAATTCTCCAATGTGTTAGAATTTGCAAGCACCGGCATATCGACAGCCTTACCGGACGTACGGACATCATATACGGCATAGCCGGTAGCGGGAACCGTAGCCTCCACCAAAATCCTGGCTTTGCCGTCTGCATAGGAAAGTAACTGGGCAGCCACTTGCCGGCCATTCCTATCATACACAGTAACTCCTTTAGGTTCCTTTGGCAAACTAAGCTCCACTTCGGCGATATCAGTAATCCGGAATCCGAGCGCATTGTAAAGTATCACCGGAATCCCTTTCACGTTCGTATCCATCTTTCCTGCCACAGCATCCATAGAGGAGGTCAGAATACCGGAGAACTGTTTGAGTGAAATCAACTCATCATTCCACGAGAATTCATAAGCCCGCGGTATACTCGTTCCCGTAAGGTCGTCATGGAACTGGTGGAAGATAAAGCGCCGCCAGTTTTCGGTCAGTGCGGCTCCGGGATAGGCTGCCTGATTCAGCCATTCGGCAACAACGGACGAACGTTCCGCGGCATCCCCCAGAAGTTCATTTTGCCGATTATACAGTTTCATGGCTGCTTGTGAAGTGTAACATCCTGTTCCGTGAACGTCCATCAGCAGCTCACCGTCGAACCGGGGCAATTCCGGATGGCTTTCATAGGGCTGGAAATCTTTGTATATTTGGTCACTTGTAGCACTGACAATCTGCAACGGACCATTCCCCTTCAGTCCTTTTTCTACGGCACGCACCGATTCCAAGGTAGGCGAACCGCCTATATCTCCCGTACCGTAGTAACGGTAAACCATATTCTGTGGAGAGTGGGTGGTCAACTCCAACAAGTCTTTATTCCGGGACAAGTCTTCATCTTTCCAACGCTGGTTATAATCATATCCATGAGTCATCATAATGGTAGAACCATCTATTCCTTTCCACAGCCCGATGGTAAAAGGATACTTATCATTGCCATAGAAGGGCTTGTTACGCCATTGCAACTTCTGAGAGGAGAAACCCATCAGTCCGCAATGGGAGGCGATAGCCGGAAGTGTCCAGCCAAAACCGAAACAGTCCGGCAAAAAGATATCGGTACTTTCTACGCCAAATTCCGACCGGTAGAAGTTCTGACCGAGCATGATGTTACGGATAGCGGATTCAATGGAAGGAACCAATGTATCGGTGGCATCCCAACTGGCTCCGCTGATATGCCAACGCCCGCTCTTTATGAATCTTTTCAATTCTTCGTACTGCGTCGGATAATACTCTTTCATCCAAGCATATTTCACCCCTCCTTCAAAGTTAAAGATATACTCCGGATACTGTTTCAGCAGAAACAGGTTCTGACTGATTGTATTCCATACATACTCCTTTATTGTGGTCTGGATATCCCAGTTCCACTGTGTGTCCAGATGTGCATCAGCCACCATATAAGCTTTGGGCTTTTGTGTCTGCGGCGTATTCTGGGCATCGGCTCCGCCTGCCAACAGCAAGGCAGATACCAGTACGGCAATTTGTTTTTTCATTTTCTGTTTATTAATTGTTTCTTGTGTTTATTCCAGTTTCATATCAGCACACATCAGGAAAGTATTGTAAGGTCCCCACATAGACATGATAAACCAAAGCCGGTCCTCATTATCTTTCAACGGATGTATATAGGCACAATACAAGGCGGGATATCTGTCTGCTTCCGCCAAGACTTTCGGTTCACTCCATTGAGTAAGATCTTTCGACGTACAATAAAGAATGGCATGGCCCTTAGTCAAAGGAGTCTTGTCGTAGTTCGGGTCATAATTGTAGGTCAAAATCCAACGCTTAAACTTCTTATGCCATATCAGCGACGCTTCTCCTACAGGTCCTCTCAATATGGGAGTGGCGGCAGTTTCGTCTCCACGTATCCACTCTTTGCTTTCACCGTTCCAATATTCATAGGCTGCCATATCCAGCAGGTCTTTCTCAAGGAAACGCGCCAGATAGGCAGCATCGCCACGTCCCGCTTGCGTACCCAGCATGTAAATCCATCCGTCACGTTTGGCATAAGCCACTTGCGAAAAATGACTGTCGGAAGAGAAAGTCACTTCTTCACGCCGTTCCCATGTCCGGCCGTCATCATTGGAAACATAAACCGACGAAAAATTGGTGAGCCAACGTCCATGAGGCGCTCCCCAATCATAGATATTCATGACATGGACACAATCCGTCTTTCCGGCACGAATGGCACTGGTGGGAATGGAGGTCTGATAAACCTCCGGATTCGTCTTACCGCCTGCACACACTTCACGCGCCTTACCATCTGCATCCAGCAACATAGAATCTATTTTAAGGCCGTCCGTAAGATTTGTATCCGATGAAAAAGCCAGTACATTGGAGCGCCAGTTGGAACCATTGCCGCCATTTTTGTTAACGACAAATCCTTCTCCGCTGGTATCTCCGAAAAACATACCTACACGATTTCCATCCATATGCCACATCAGTCCCAAATCGGTGCCGTATACATCAAAATCGGGTCCGGTATTATTCGGATTCAGTAGGGTATCTCCCGGCAAGGCATCCCCGGTGACACGGGATATCATGCGTACATGGTCCATACACAGTGTTTTTTCACTATCAGCATCCTTACACCCCATCAAGGTGCAGGCAACAAGGCTATATAGCCCGATTTGTTTGATTCTTATTAATCTCATATATCAAGCATTTATTCTTTTATTCTTTCTAAAATAATCAACCCTAACTCAAACTGATTGCCACCATTGCTATTTCTTACATGGAAAGTAATCGAATTAGTCTGTTCCGTCAGATTGATATCCCCTACATGCACCCTGTCCTTAGCCACTTCTTTATCCTTTCTGGTAGATATCCATCCGGAAAGTTGCTTCTGCCGCTGCCAAACCTGGAAATCGGCACCATCCGGCTTTTCAAAATAGTTTATCAGTACTTTATATCTTCCTTCGGGAACATCATTCAACATGATACGGACTACTCCTTCCTGCCGGGTAGTCATGCGGATTCCCCGGTCATTTGCCACCTGAACGCCTCCACCGATGCTCAACTGCATCAATTGGGGAAAATAGACATGTTCTGTGGGTTGATAAACGGTACGCAATTCAGCTGTAGGCTCTTCTCTTTCCTGCAACGGCAGGGCAGCATAGAAGAATGCTATCGATGTATAGTCCACCGGGAAGTTGTTTCTTACTTCTCCGTGTTCCATTCCGTGATAAATTTCTTTCTCATACGACATTTTATCAGTTAGGAAGAATCGGTAGCCACCGGTTCGCGCCATTGGAAGCGAATAGTCCAGACAACCATGAATGGGCAGGCTGTTTCCCCTATCCCAGCGGTCCAGCAAGGCATACCAGCCGCCGTTGTAATAGTCTTCGGAACCTGTGCCGTGCAGGCGCATCTTCTTATCCACATAAGTCGTGTCGTCGCCCTCGAAGAATAAGGTCATCCCCGGGCGTAATCCTTGCGCCTGATGGATGGTTCCTACATAATGTCCCTTACCTTTTTGTGCCGCAAACTTATGGAACGTGCCGAGAGGCGTTTTTTCCCTGCGCCATACAGAATAAAACTTACCCTCTTCCTTCACGTTGCGCTTATTGTTGTTATAATACACCTTTACATTTACAGAAACCGGGGATTGCCGAACGCCCTCCCTCTTTTGATAAATCATCTTCAGGGAGGCCGATTTATCAAAAGGCATTGGCAGATAACAGTAATTGGAAGTACCCTGCTTACCCATCAGGATGCTTCGCATAGCTCCTTTTCCATAAGCATAGCCAAAGAAATCGGCAACGGGGGCATAAATTGCTTCCACCTTTTCGCCATCCCACTTGGCAGAAAGGATGACATCCTTATACAAACCCTCGAACGAGGTTCCTCCGTCAATCGTCATACCGACAATCCGCCCGGGCTCTTCCATTTCAAAGAAAGGCACTTCCTCGCCCGGACTGATAGTAAATGTCTTCTCCGCAGTCTGTATCGCAGCAGATTTCCCCGATGTATAGTTAGTCACAGCAGGAGATAAATCTGCCCAGATTCTATTTACTTCCTCCAACAATTCCTTGTCTTGCGGGGAAAACTTTCCGGAATAAGTCTCTACTTTCTTTCCCGGCAAAGTCCGGTATTGTATCTGGATAAATTCCAACTTCGGACCATCGAACACAATCTTGCAGGACTTTCTGTATGTAATGGGCAAGTAGCAATAGTAACCGCCTACCTCATTACCGCAAACGGGTTTTGTAAACGGATAAACCTTGCCGGAAAACAAATCGGAGAACTTAATCTTCAAGCCGGGCTCCTTCTCTCCGTCAAAGTAGAAATAAAGCATATGGTCCGTTGGAGTAGGGGTCCAGATACGGTTGATAACTCCCGGTCCTTCCATTTCTGCAATCACCAGCTTGTCCCCCTCTTTACGAAGAAAGGAATAGGTTCCGGCAAAGCCGTCATCATTACCCCCGGTTCTGTCGTAGCTTGAGAATTGCTCCACGTAAGAACCGGTGCGATATTCAGGGAGTTTATCCACTCTCTTCAGCAACTCCAACTCATCCGTCCATCTGTACGGTTTTTGAGCCATAACATGCGTTCCCGCTAATAGGAAAGCAAGCAAAAAAACGAAAAAAGCTCTTTTAGTGATGTTCATAAATCCTTTTGTTATATTCATAAAATATCAATATCCTTCGGCCATAATCACCATGGCATTTACCCCATAGAACTTGGCCCATTGCACATTATCCGGTCCCGGCTTCATCTCAATAGAGATAGTACCGTCATCATTAGGTTCAATCCCCTTGATAGCTGCCACCCGATTCATATTATAATCATTGACCAGATAAGACACACCGTCATTTTTCCCAATCACATGGAACTCGGTCTGCGTTCCACTGTCATTGATGTGACCATAGAAGGTGAACGTATATCTTTCGCCCGCGGTCAAGCCCGATACTTTGAATCCGCTGATGGGGATAAAGATGCCATCACAGAAAAACATATCTTCCGACGCTGTCCGGGGGAAGCCCAAACCATTGTCCAAGCCACGCTCCAAAGTTCCGGTGAACATTTTGTCTACTGCTATACTAAGAGTAGTGGCGTGCCCTTTATCATCCAGCATATTTACTAATCCGGCATCTTGCGGGAAACGATAATTATTGAACGGAGCAGGGGATTCGATAGGGCCGAAGTCGATGTATACACGAGTGGGGGAATCGATGTATTCCTCCAACACTGTTACCCTCTTGCTGTCGGTTATGGCGGCATGTGCGGCTTGTTTTGCCAGCTTGGTATCATAGTTGATTAAGTTATCAGGACTATAAGATACCTCGTCTTGTCCGAACAACGTTTGAAACCAGACACAGGCGGAGGCAAACTTTGCAACATCTGCATTCAGATGAAAGTCATCTCTCAACATACTTTCACCGATATAGCTTGTGCGTCCATTCTGAATGGCCGTACCCACCGGAATCACCCCTTCTATCTGTGCAGATTCTTTCACCGCCCACACCGTTTCTACGATAGCATCATACATTTTAAGCTGATTCTTGCCATAGTTGGCAAAACCTTCTTCCATGGCCGACTTTGCATACGCCCAAGGCTGATGCAAGGAATATTTCACCTCCGGGTTCGTAGCCAGTCCGTTTACAAGTTCCATCAACCGTGGCAAATGGGTCTGATACCCTTCAGGCATACCGGCCATAGCCAACGACTCTTCAAGAACAATATAGTCCCAGTTCTCGCCCTTGATTACACTTTTCAAGGATTGAGCACCCTGAGCAGCCAAACTGCCATCCACCGCGATACGGTTATACTGATATACCGCCTGATTGTCCGTAATGTTTTTCACATGATCTTCCAGCGAAGCACCTTCCACATAGATATTTCCTATAACCAAAGAAACGCCGGCACTCTTTGCAATCTCATGCAAGTAACTTGAAGTTGCATCGTTGGCCATTCCACTGCCGATGGCCAATACTTTAACGGACTTTTCACCTTCGCTAACCGTGAGGTCGGCAAAGTACATCAATTCGCCGCCTTCAGCTTCCACTTTAATAATCGTTTTTCCTGCAGCAACAGCCGTAATCGCAGCTGCATTGCCATCCAGGTTTTCGGCTGTAGCCACATGGGAATCAAGCACACTCCATACAAGTTTATAGGAATCGCCTGCGATTTCATCTACCGTCGCGGTAACCTTGATTTTCTCTCCAACCGTCAAATAGACTGATGGTTGGTCGATACGTACAAACCGGCGATTGGACAAATCCACATCCTTGTCGTCCGAACAAGATGTAAATGCAATGAATGCCAACGCCATCATACAAAAAATGAATTTTATTGATTTCATGGTCATTATCTATTATTTATTGGTATCCGGGTGCTTGTCTCAGTTTAGGATTGATATCCATCTGAGCCTGTGGAACAGGCCACAAATACATTCGCTTATTGAAAGTACGGCTCTTGTAATAAGTCCTCTTGTAGAAAGCTTTCGGGTTATTTTCATCGTCACTTTTCTCGGAACCATCATGATTCATTCCGTATAGCTTGCCTCCGAAGTACTTTTCGCCAAGCTTCCAGCGACGCACGTCATGGAAACGGATACCTTCACAATTAAACTCTACCCGGCGCTCTTGCCGGATGGCATCGCGCATTTCTTCTTTACTCAATCCCTTGCGAAGTTCAGGGATGCCGGCTCTTTCCCTAATCAGATTAACATACTTATAAACATCGTCATTCGGAGCAGGCAAGTATTCATTCAACGCTTCGGCATAACCCAAGTACGCATCGGCCATTCGATACAGGATGCCGGGCTGATAAGTATATTTCCTGTCAATCGGGCATACATCCAACGAAATACGCTTTCTTACATTATATCCATTTTGAGGGGAGTCGAAAGTCATGTCTGTGTCCAAACCGCCTTGCAGGAAGTTTACATTGCGATTGGCAACCCCTAACCAGGCATTATTATATATTACGGATACATAGAAACGAGGCTCCCGATTACAATACATATTGTAAGTACCTTCCATCGTTATGGGGCTCATACCGGTTTCTTTATTGCCCAATTCATTAGGACCGCCTCCCGGCCATCTCGTATATCGCAGTTCCGCTTCTGTGGAGAATCCTTTTTCTACATAACCCGAGTTAGGATTGATAATCGGCGAACCATCTTCATTATAGCCCAACACCGGAACTTCGCCATTCTCCATATAGAATGCATCTACCAGCTCCTGAGTCACTCCCATTGCGGCATTGCCCTTGATACCTTTGGGCAGATGATGGTCTTGCCAATACTCGATATCTTGATTAAACGGCCTGCCAAAGATGATTTCTCTGTTCCCATCCGAGAAGCGCTTCAACGACATGTTATAATAAGACATAAAAGGATCGATGCTTCCGTCCGGATTATACTCGTAATACAGCTTATATCCGGCCGCTTCGGCAGCATTGATTAGTTCCAGATGGGCGTCAGCAGCTCTTTTCCACTTATTGATGTCTTCCGAGGCGGCAAATAGATTCTCCCCTTCAGAATTCTTCCAATCCTTGAAATCCGGGTTACCGTTGAACAACGGGCTCGCAGCATAGAGCAGTGTTTTTGCCCTGATGGCTAATGCCATCACAGAAGTGGCTTTTCCCCAATCTGCATTGCTGGTATAAACTGCCGGCAAATTCTTGGAAACCTCCAGTAATTCCTCATCAATCCAGTCCACAATCCGGTCATAAGGCACCTGCGGAGTCATCAATTCCGATTCCGGAGCATCCACCGGATAAATCACTCCGGGAGTAAACGGAATAGGTCCGTATAACTCAATCATCAATGAATAATAGTAAGCTATCAGAAAGCGGACTTCATTCTTCATCTGATTGACATAAGCCTCTGTCAAATCTATTTCAGGGATAACCCTTACTTTCTCCAAAAAGATTAACCCTGCACGGATTCTTTTGGGGAGTTCTACCCAATAATAGGGATTCCACGTGGATATGGGACTCCAGTTACCGGTAGTGTAGGCATACACATTTCCCCAACCATACGGACTCCAATCCTGGGGAATGGTGATATCATCTCCCATAATATTGTAACCCTGGTCCTTAAAATATCCCCACATGGGGCTGGGAACCGATGAATACACGCCGGCCAGCCAATCTTCGGTCCTGACCTTATCAGAGAAAATCATTTCCATAGTCAACTGATCATCCGGAGCTTTATCAAGAAAGTCATTGCAGCCGGTCGTCATCAACATAAGAAGTGATAAGATGGCTGAGGCTACTATTGATTTATATGTTTTCATGTCTTGTATCTTTTAATTGTTGAAATTGATGCTTAATCCGATTGATATCGACTTCATTTGCGGATATCTCAGCCCATCGGTGGTCTCCAACTCAGGGTCCCAAAGTTTAAACTTAGAGAAAGTCAACAAATTGGTTCCTCTTAAGAACAAACGACAGTCACGGACTCCTATCTTGTTAGTCCACAGCCGGGGAAGTGTATAGCCCAGTTCCAGGTTCTTCAATCGCAAGAAACTCATATCACGCAGCCACCAAGTGGAAGCTTGCTCATTATTTGCCACAGCTTTATCTCCCATACGGGGCCAGAATACATTTTGATTGGGATGCTCGGGTGTCCAGCGGTCATCGATATTCGAAAATATATTGCCTGCTCCTAACGAAGAACCCGGCAGCCAGGTTTCACCTCCCAATAATTGATAGGTCTTGCCCGTACCTTGGAAGAAAACGCCGAAATCAACCGCCTTATACCTTACCGTTGCCCCAAAGCCATAGATTATTTCAGGAACGCGCGTTCCGCCGATAGCAGTCTGGTCTACCGTAGTGATTTCGCCATCGCCATTCAAATCTCTATATTTAATGTCACCCGGACGCAGATTGCTGGCATCACTGAAATTCTGCACAGGAATGCCTTCCTTCAACTTACCGTTCTCATCAAAATCATTTTCGGTAAAAAGTCCTTCAGCAATCAATCCGAACATTTGCCCTACGGGCTTGCCCGTGGCAGAGCGATAGGTACCGACAATCGATGCGGGTTCATCAATCTCTATCACCTTGTTATGCGCATACGTGTAATTTGCCATTGCCGAAACCAACCAATCCTTATTGAACTGATGATTTACATTCAGCGACATATCAAAGCCCTGATTGTTTACTTTACCAAAGTTGGCCCACACGTTCCTGTTAAATCCGGCAGAGCCCGGCACGTTCTTGCGCTGCATGAAGATGTCTTCCCGTTTCTCCTTAAACAAATCCACAACCAAGTTCACGCTATTATTCCATAGCCCTAAATCCAAACCGACATTCATCTTGGTTACTGTTTCCCAAGTCAAATTGTCAACCCCGATTTCGCCTTCCGAACGGCCCAAGCGGTACACATTGGCATCCGTACCCCAGGTATAAGAACCGGTATCGACAATGGTAGAGATATAAGCGAATCTACGGGCTCCTCCGATGTTACTGTTACCGGCCTTTCCCCAACTGGCCCTGAACTTCAGATTGGAGATGACGTCGGCAAAAGGCTGCATGAATTTCTCGTGCGAGGCAATCCAACCTACAGCCACGGCAGGAAAGAAGCCGAAACGTTTGCCGGGAGCAAAGTTTTCGGAGCCATTATATCCGAAATTCAATTCGGCAATGTAGCGACTGCCGTAGGTATAGGATAGTCTTCCGGCTATGCCCTGGCTGCGATAAGGAAGAGCTTCGCCCTTATCGTAATCCTTTTGATTATACAGGAACATGGCATTTACATCGTGCACCTTGTCAAAAACGCGATTATACGAAAGCATACCTTCCAAATAAATGCTTTGGTCGCCCCAGTCCGCTCCCTTGGCATATCCCAGGAACTGCTGCCCGTTCTCCTGGATGGTTGTAACCAGATTCCCGTTTTCATCACGCGAAGTAGCCGGATTGTAATAATCGGGATTCTTCGACCGGGTCACCGAGTTTGCTGAAAACTTATCAAAAGAAAAGGTCACTTTCGCTTTCAGTCCCGGTGTGATAAACTTCAAGTCCTGTTCGAGCGAGGTCAGCGATTCAATCTTATTATGATTTGTCTTCTCGTATCCCCGCTGAGTGGCCCAAGCCCAGGGATTCTGCTTATTGGCTACCCGCGGAATACGTCCGTCGGAGTAAATGGCGGGATGCACATACGGTGGAACGCGCATTGCCTGATAGAAAATCCCGGTATTCGTCTCGTCACCTCCCGGAGGAGCATTTCTTGTCTGAAGGAATACTCCCAAATTGGCACGAAACAAAGTGGTAGGAGTCAGATTGACATCTACATTAGAGCGCACCGTGTAGCGGCTGACCTTGAGAGAAGAGTCCCACTCCTGGTTCTTGTCACGTTCTATGATACCGCTCTCATTATAATATCCCACAACCAATGAATAGCGCAGGATGTCGGTACCGCCATTTACACTTACATTCGCTTTCGTATTGTTGGCATGGTCCTTGGATATAAGGTCCCACCAATTTATATCCGGATACAGTTCGGGGTCTGTCTGATGCTGATAGTTCAGCAAAGTAGCGTCGCTGACAAAGGGAGCCCTTCCCTGCTCGGCATACATTTCATTAATCAATTCCAGGTATTTCACACTGCCGATATACTCGGGCAACTTGACAGGCTGGGTAAAAGAGTGTTCAAACCGCACATCGACCTGAGGCTTTCCAATCTTACCGCGTTTGGTTTCAATCATGACCACACCATTCGCACCGCGCACGCCATAAACAGCGCTGGCAGCCGCATCTTTCAAGACAGAGAAAGAAGCTATTTCCTCAGGGTCAATGTCGTGCAAAGACCTTTCTATCCCGTCTACCAACACCAGGGGATTGGTATTTCCGGTAAAACTACTGATACCGCGAATCCAGAAATCCGAATTGTTGAACCAAGGGTCACCGCTTCTTTGCACTGCAATCACGCCGGGAACCATACCGGCCAAATTGTTACTTAAAGAACGGCTGGGACTTGCGGCAAGCCTGGCAGGCTCCACATTGGTAATGGAACCCACGACAGAAGCCTTTTTCTGCGTACCGAAGCCCACTACTACCACTTCGTCAAGGGCGGCCACGTCTTCTTCCATAGATACGTCGATGATGCCCTTCGTGCCGACCGGCAATACCTTATCTTTAAAACCGATATAGGAAAACCTTAACGAAGGCTTTTCGGTGCTTAACACGATGGTATAAGTACCATTGATATCCGTAACCACGCCATGAGAGGGATTATCGACTTCCGTCACATTTACCCCGATTAGTAGTTCGCCTTGTGCATCCATTACACGTCCGGTCACCTTCCTTTGCGATTGGGCAAACGAACAGTGCATAGTCCCGATACCTATCAGAAATATCAGGAAACATTTTATGAGTTGTTTTGGGAGAATGTTTTTCATATTAAACAAGTATTGATGTTTTATTAAAGATATAGACCTCCGACACGCCAAACCAACGGCATCATTAAAGTGCCACTGCGATAGTAGAGTCTTGCCAGCACGTAGGCAAAGTTTTGCCAAGGCGGTGGCAAAGTCTTGCCAACGTGCTGGCAAGACCTAAGAAACATGCTGTCCATGTCAGGAGTCTATACGAAAGGAAAAGAAAGGGCTTATTCGTTTCCCCAAAGAGTAGCCTTATTGCCCTTAGCCTTACGCCAAGCGTCGCGCCAGCGGTGTATATCCATGTGGTTGATGAAAGGCTTCAATGCCCTTTGCGCCTTCGTAGGAGCTTGGGGAAGGGGTGCTGCCGAATCCTGATACCAATAAGCCACGGTTGCCAGGTCCAAGGTTAAGTTGTTATTGGAACCATGCTCGATGGTTCCTTTAAGACTCTTCTCAAAGAAAACCGGGTCGGTGATGAAGAAGCGGTAAACATGCGTGCGCCCCAGCCAACCGATATCGTTGTTAACCCGCGGATATCCAAAGCAGGGATGAGAAAAGGGTTGCTTAGGACACCAGGAGGTGTTGAAGAAATCTTCCGTACCCGTCCCAATCAGCGAGGGTGTTTTTTCTCCGTCGATAAACCACATGTCATCTCCCTCGCCATACCACATGGGAGTAGGACAATGCACATAGTAGTTGATGCCCACAAAATGCCCCTTTCCTTTTGTCTCCACAAAGACATAATTGTCTTTACCCGTGGTGTTCGGTTTCTGTTCACCCGTAAGCCCCCATTCGGTTTCACCTTCCGGAAGCGCCTCCGTCAAGTTATGGTTATACCAGGCATGGAATCGGCCCATATCTTTGGGAAGCTTCTCCATCTCCAGGTAGTCCACATAGAAATAGAAGGCATCGATGGTTCTGTCGCTCTGATTCTCTATCTCGATGCGTGCGCCCTTTGCGAAAGGCATGGTGAAATAGCACGACATGCCGGTACCGTTCTCGGGACCTGCCGAAAGAGGAAGGGATGCGTAGTTGTATCTTTCGTCCCAGCCCTGCCCGAAGAAAGGTCCGATAGGAGATTCTACCGAGGGGTAGTCATTTCCATCCCAATACATACGGATAATGATATCATTTCTGCTCAAAGTAGGGGGAGGAGGGGCAATGGTCACCCAAATGTGGTTGATGACTCCGGTTCCCTTGATATCCGCGATAATACGCTTTTCACCCGGCTTGAAAGGTTCCAGATGGTCTCGGTTGCCTCCCGTGGGGTCGGTACTGGAGATTCTTTTGTTCTTTACGCCCGACTTCAGCTTTGCCAGGTCAAACATCTCATTCGTCATGTCCGACTGTGCAACAACAGTAGGGAAGTACAACCCTAATAGAAGGGATAGCAACAAACTGATTTTGGTAAATTCTCTCATAAGTTCTTGTTTACAGTGATTTATTAAATGGTTAATTAGATAATTCTTGTTTCCATGAGGTTTCTCACCGAAGGTTTTCCATCATCTTGCCCGAAACCTGGTAGCGCTTTACGTCGATACTGCCGTATACCACATTCAGCACCGGTTTGCCGGCTTTCCACTCGATAGTTCCGAAACCGGTATCCGTACTGATGAAACTTTTGAAATCGCCAATCTTCGAGTCGATATACAAGGTCTTGTCCACAGCATCATATCTCACCCCGGTAAGTCCCTGCAACATTCCATAGCTTGCCATGGCACGGGCGTACCAGTGACCGCACTCTATCTCGTTGAACGGGTTTCTCACTCTTCCGTCATATCTTTCACGGCATTCGCGGACAATATCCAGTCCCTTTTCCACTTCGCCTTTCATCATCAGATGACTGGCGACCTGATATTCGATACCGGTCCACACCTCATTGCTGTATACAAAAGGCAGTGACAGCATCCCGCCCTTCGGCCAGGTGCAAAGCAGCAGCCCTCCATCCTTACCGCAGGCATAAACCGGCCTTTGGGGATTGAAGTGGTCGGTCAAGTCATGTTTCAGATTGTATTTGTGCACAGCCGTCAGATGACTCTTTACCTTCTCATTGTCGAGCACTTCATCCAGTCCGCACACAGAGGCCATCCACATGCCTAAAATTCCGTCCGACAGACAGCCGGTACCGTATTGGTATTTCGGTCCTTCCTGCTTCAGCAGTTTCAGGGCTTCTTCCGAATAGCTTCCACCGAAAGACATTACATCTACCGGGTTGGGAGCCTGAAGGCCTTCCCATTGAATCTTCTGTATGAAGTATTCTCCGTCGAAAAGCGCAGTCTCCATGTATTTCTTGCCCTTTGCCAGCAAGGCGGCATACTCTTTAACGGGTTGCTTCAGTTCTTTGCTCATCTCTACAAACGCGGTCAAGGCTCCCAAATAGAAACTGGTGCACATGCCGTCCGGTCCCCAGAACTCGATGTCGTAGGTATTGTGGTGGGGTTCTTCCAGATAGCCTTTCCGTAAGGGGTCCCACGTGCGGATGCAGTAGTCAAGGCTCTTTTTCACTGCCGGGAAAAGGTCTTTCATCCACTGCGTGTTTCCGCTGATGCGCCATTCGCGATAGACTTTCATGATTCCGCCCAACTGTCCGTCGGCGGCAGCATGGAAGTTGTGGGGAGGGGTAGAAATGGGCAGGTTTACCCGGAAGTTCTGATGGCCTTCCGCATTCTGGCTGACTTTAAATTCTGTTTCGCGCAAGGTTCTTTCCAAAGACGGGAACAAGTGGGGCAAGGCCTGCGCATAGTTCCATACGTGCGTGCAGCTTCCGTGGCAAGAGCCAAAAGAATCCTGGCATCCTTCCCAAGCCCAGAACCTGCCGTCCCATTGGCGTAATACGGTGGGAGATTTCAATATAGTCAGGTTAGCGGCAACCGCCTCCAGCACTTCTGCCGGTAGTGAGGAACTGTAGAATGCATCGCTGAACAGCTTGCTGTTCTTTTTCAGCACTGAATAGTTTGCATTCCAATAACCGATAACCTCACTCAGGCTTTTGAAGCGTTCCGAATACCACGGTCTGTACGTAGCCTCGGCATCTTCTTCCTCCGCAAGGAATTGCTTCTCCTCTTCCGAAGAGTCCACCACCTGCCAGTCTCTCCAACTGTCGCCTTCAAAATCAGCAAGCAAGGTTGCTGCGGAAGATAAGTTATAAATATCCTCCTCCTTGTTATCAGTCAGCACAAACTGGTCGGCAAGGATATGTCCCCAAGGGTAAACATCCAAATCGATGACCTTCACAACAGCCTTCTTTCCCCGGTAAGGCTTCAAGTCCCATATCGTCTCACTCAAAGTCTCCGTCTGATTTCCAACTGCCGTCTCTACAATCTTTCCGTCCACCACAAGGTTTACCGAAGTACGGTCTGCCTGACTGCCTCCGCCTACAAGGAACTTCAGATATCTCTTTCCGATAGTAAATTCAGGAGACTGGATGATACCTGTCAGCCCGTCGCCGCCCTTATCGAATGAGTTCAGCAATTTCTTGCCGGCAAAACCGCTTACCGTTTGCTGGCCGGAAGCCGTTCCCCTGCTGGGCATTCCCACAAATGCCTGTCCTGCTTTTCGGGCACCACCGATGGAAAGGTTGGAATCGGGCAGATACCAGCAGAAGTTTACTCTGACTGTCTTTGTCTCTCCGGGCTCCAAAGTTACCGGAACATAGACAGATGCTCCCGGCACCGCTCCTTTGACGGGTTGCCGACCCACCATTCTCCCACAACGGATGTTATCCCAAACCAAAGTCTGCGGGTCGAACCAGCCTCCCCGAAACCAGCAATGGTCTACGATGGCAGCGTCATTGTCCACATAAATGGCCAAACCGCCATTGTCTTGCCCGGACTCTAATACAAAACCGTTCTTTACTCCCTGGATAGTGCCCTGACCATCAATGAAATTCTTCGTATTATAGGAGAATACTGTTTCGATGGCCTTGCCGGACGTGTTTGTGAACTGATACTCCAGCACACCGACCGGCAAACTGGAGTTGTCCGCGTCGGTCGGGATGAAAGGACTCCATCCGGTAATTTTTGCCACCAGAGGCATATCCTTGTCTTTCAAATCGACTGTGGCAAAAGGAAAGCGTGCCTGGAAAACCGCTTCTTCAAAACGAGGCAATCCATAGGTCTTGTCTCCTCTTCCCAAACCGCTCTGGGAAGGGCCGAACAGTTTCCAAGTGGGGACCTGGCCTTCCAATACCTTTGCCCCGTTCTCCACACCCTTCACGTAAATCGCAGCAAAGGTATAGGGTTCATTCATCACATCCGGATGATGTCTGAGAGATACATGTGAAATACCCCCGGTCCCCTCCAGGCAGAACATCCCTGCACCGATACCCCCGATGGGGAATGCAACCTTATCCAAATATTCTTTTTGATATTTGCCGTTAAACTCCCGCCCCTCACTGTTCCGGCACGCGGCTTCGCCCGGAAACAAGATAGCCGCAGTGAACAGGACAAATAAAGCTAAAGTTGATTTTACCATAATTGAATTATTTAATTGTTAACTAATTACTATTCTATCACTCCAAACCGTATCTAAAATTCTCCCATGTCTGCCAACTCAGCCTTCATCAGAAAAACATTGTATGGCATCCACATAGACATTGTGAAATATAAATTGTCTCCATTTACAGACAGTGGATGAAAATAAGAACCATACAATTGGGCATAATCCCGACCATTGGCAAGTTCGTATGGCTCGCTCCACGGACCTGTTATATCTTCCGCTGTACGCATGGTTATATTATATCTGTCTGCGTTGAAATAAGCAATCACCCACTTCTTATGGGTTTCATTGTATATAAAAGAAAGTTCACCAACCTTATCTTCTATCAAAATGGTTGCCTCATTTTCATTACCTTTTATCCATCGATTGGCCGACGCATTCCAATACTCATAATTCGCTTTATCTTCAATATCAACTTCACGAAATCGCGCCAACTTAGCACTGCTATCTCTTCCCGGCTGAGTACCTATCATATAGATATATCCATCCTTTTTGAAGTAGCCGACTTGGCCAAAATAACTATAAGACGAGAAGTCTATATCTTTACACTTAGACCATGTCAGACCATTATCAGCAGATTTATATATCCCCGAATAATTTGTAATCCATCCTGTCCAGTTTCTTATATTGAAATAGTGCACATAATCCACTCCATTGGCACGAATGGCTGCCGTAGGAATAGAAGTCCAATCACCATTACCTGACGCATCCTTTCCACCATATACTATCTCACGCGCAAACCCTTTATCATCGACAGCCATACTGCTGAATAACAATCCGTCTTCCAGATTAGCATCTTCCGAAAAAGCCAAAACATTACTACGCCAATTTCCACCATTGGGTCCCGGATTAGCCGGATTAGGCTTAAAATCATATCCAAAAGTATCTCCGAAGAAAACTCCATATTTCCCCGGTTGCATTTCCCAAATGATACCAAGGTCAGTACCTCCAACATTCCACTGGGCAGCAGTATTATTGGGACTGGGAAAAGTTTCTCCACCTATAGCAGTTCCGGTAACGCGAGCCACACGAGTAACCTTACGAATAAAAAATCCCCAACGGTTATCCACGCTTAAGGAATACTCTTTCGACATGTTTCCATCTTTATAAACTGCTGTCAACAGTAACCGAAAACTTTGCGGATCGCCTTTCTGAATCGTATAAGTTAGTTTGTAATCAGGAACAAGTTCACTTTGACTGATCCTATCAGAATAACCGGTTCCTCCACTCTTTCTAACCATCAAATAATCGATGGCATCTATATTTTTAAAATTCAAAGTGGTCGATACTATTTTTGTATCCTTATCCGGTATTAAACAAGTCTGGGACGATGTAATTTCATCTATGGGTATATAAAGCTCATTATTCCGCTGAGAAACACAAGCAGAAAATATAAGTGAAGAGAACGTTATAAATAATATGTTTTTCATGTTTATCAAGTCATTTCAACCCATTATAACCGAATACCTATCTTTTCCATCCTAAAAGAAAAAATAGAGAGTGAGTCTATTTAGAGATATTCTTTCCTATAGAAACTCACTCTCTATGAATCTTTTCAAGGCTATTGTATATTAACAACTACGCCCTTGGAAGTAACACTGGAAGTGCGACCAGCCTCCTGATTCTCTTCAGTAAACGTACCTACCAACTTAACAATATAATGATACTTTTTTGCAGGGTCAATAGTGAAACTGCAAGAAGTCTCCTCGTTTACCAAGGTTATTTTATCTCTATAAATATTGTTCTCCACTACTTGAATCAATGTGGAAACAGGACGTCTGAATTCATCCGGAATTGTAGTAGGAATGCTCCAGGTCAATGTAACCATAGTAGCATTATCCTGACTATATTGTACATTTTCCGGCACAGGCATAAAGTAATTCAAACCTTTATCATCGAGCACATCTCTATCATAGCAGCTGGACAGCGACAACACTGCCAACATTAGTGCAAAAACAGTTGCTATCTTTTTCATAATTTTCTTCTTAATAGTTAGACATTAATATCCCGGATTCTGTGTGTAGCTACCTTTAGAATAGTTCATCTGAGGCTGGGAAATAGGGAAATATTCATCACGGCCGGCAGTGAAGTGAGCATCGTTGAACCAATCAAAACGAGTTCTTTCGATAGCGAAGTACTCATTCATCGTTTGTTCCAATAGTCCCCAACGCTGCAAGTCAAAGAAACGGTGGCCTTCGCAAGCAAATTCCAAGCGATTTTCCCATATCAGTGCTTTCCATGCATAATCTTTCGTCCAGTTGCAGTTAATGCCCGGCTGATAAGTAGCAATATGATAATTTAATGTATATGAACCATCCGCTTGTGTCAAGCGTACCAAGCTGAAGCCGGCACGGGCACGAACCTGATTGATGTACTTCAAAGCTTCCATCTCCCTATCCAACTGGATAAGGATTTCGGCTTTCCACAATAATACATCATCATAACGAATCATCTTCTTGTTCATGGAATTGAACTGCCAGCCATCGTATGCAATACAACCGCAATCAGGATGTGGCATATCCTTGATAGGTTTCAAGAAACTATAAGTCACCGGATCGCGAGTGGCGGAGGAGTTGAACAATAAATCAGGGTCATATTTCCAAGGTTGACCGGGAGCCACAATGGTATGGCTGAAGCGGGGATCCCATGTATACTTATCAAAATAAGGTTTAGCTCCCGAATTGACAATATCCAAATCGTATGAGCCATCTTCTTTCTTAATATATTGCCCATAGTCATCGCTGTTGTAATCGTCAAAACGAGGAAGGCCGTTTTCATCTGTTTTAAAGGCGTTGGCCAGGGTGTAGCTGGCATGGTTAAAGTCACAACACTTAAATACAAAGTTACCGGGTTTTGTTTCGGGCCACATCCAAGGATGATTCAAACCTTCCGCACGATTAAATCGACCGGCAGTATGAAAATTGTTATCCAGAGAGAATTGTAATTCCCAAATAGATTCTTTAGTATTGTTATCATACTCTACCAAGAAATTATTACCAAAATCAGATTCCAAGCCTACACGGTCGCCTTCCTGGGCAATAATTTTATCGATATAGGGCAAAGCTTCCTCAAGCAAACTCTTATTTATATTTATCACCTGATGACGGTCATCCTGCTCGTAAGCCATATTAAGCATGGTTCTGGCAATCATGGCAGTAGCGGCATTGCGACTTACACGGCCTTTATCCGTCTGATCCAAAGGCAATAATTGCTCGGCTTTCTTAAAGTCGTCAAGAATACGTTGCCACAAATAGAGGTCGTTCCCTTTATCCAGTTCACGATTAGGAACAGCTTCAAATACATCGGACATACCTACTACATTCTCGTCGATGTAGGGTACGTATTTCCAGAGTTTCTTCAGTCGATACAGCGTAAACGAACGAATAAAGAGCATTTCCCCCATAAAACTATTCTTATTGGGTAATTCTTCTTCTGTAAATTCTGCCATCCGCTGGATAGCGGTATTGCATCTTTGAATAACCTGGTAGGAGTTGTACCAAGTACCGTCCAATGCTCCCGTATTAGGATTCACATACGTGAAAAGTGAGATGTTACCAAAAGAGCCTACAGCATCGGCAACACCGCCGCCACCTTTATAACAATCATCGGAACGCATGGAACCGCTCCACCAATACATGTAGGGGGAAGAATCCAACGAACCCATCTCACACATACGGGCATAAGCTGCGGTTACAAAACCTTCTATATCACTGGGCTTGTTAAGTATATTTTGATCCAATACCTGTTTAGGATTAATATCCAAGTATGAATCACAACTGCTGAGTCCTGCCAGTGAGAACAAAGCGATCGATAGAGTTAAATATTTGTTCTTCATAATTTCTGTTCTTTATATTGTTTAGAAAGAAACGTTGATACCGAAATTAAATGTAAACGGTGTCAAGTAATTATAAGAAGGTCTTTCAGGGTCGAAACTTGTATACTTATCATCTCCCCAAAACTTCTTTAAAGTAAATACATTGTATGCAGCGGCATACAAGCGTAAATTACTCATGTGCATTTTCTGAATAACTTTGGTCGGAAATGTATAACCCAACTCAATATTTCTCAATTTAATATACGACCCATCTTCTATGAACCAAGAAGAAAATCGTTGTTCCTGATTAGCTGTATTATTGGTAATTGCCGGAATATCAGAATTCGGATTATCAGGTGACCAACCACCCAACATACGGGTAGCGTGATTCTTCCATGCAGGATTTGTAAAAAGCCAGATATCACTTTCTTTCTTCCAGTCGCTATTAACATCATTACCAAACATGCCTTCGAAGAATAAATTGAGATCAAAACCTTTGTAGGCGAAATCAAAATTAATACCACCGAAGAAATCAGGGTCATAACATCCTATCCAAGTTCTATCATATGTTTCATTGATTACACCGTCACCATCTAAATCTTTATAACGAATACGTCCCACTGCCTTACCTTGTTGCTCAGCATGAGCGTCAACTTCCTCTTGCGTTTTGAAAATACCATCAGCTACCAAACCATAAGCTGAATTAGGAGAACGGCCTAAAATCAAGTCGTGTACACCATCACCGGCATATTTATTGATTACGTTAGAAGGAAGGTCGGTCAATTTAGTCTTGTACGTACCAACATTGGCACTGATAGCCCATTGGAATTCATTAGCAGGATTACTTTTAAAAGATACAGTGAACTCTATACCTTGATTATTCATACTAGCGCCGTTAACCCAAGGCTCACCGCCTTCTCCCATTGCTGCAATGTATGGAGTTTGCACCAGAATATCATTCGTTTTCTTGTAATAATAATCAAAAGAACCTGTCAAGCGTTGATTAAAGAATCCAAAGTCAACACCAAAGTCTGTTTGTTTTGTTGTTTCCCATTTCAAATCAGGATTGCCAATCCAAGTCCTTCTATAACCCGATTGCAAAGCTCCTGTTGCTTGCCCTTTTATAGGATAAGCCGTATCAAAATAGTTTGTAGTAAAGGGAGTGGTTGTATAACCACGGGGTAATCCTTGTACACTACCATTAGTACCCCAACTGAGACGAATCTTCAAATCGGACAACCAGTCAGCATCTTCCATAAAAGCTTCATCCTTAATTCTCCAACCGGCAGAGAATGCAGGAAATACACCATAACGGTTGTTAACGCCAAATAAAGAAGAACCATCACGACGTACTGTTGCAGACAACAGATACTTACCGGCATATGAATAATTAGCTTTGGCGAAAAGAGAGAAATAAACATATTCATCGGCAGAACTACTCACATCAATTTCATCACCCGTAGCGACACTTAATCCTGCAAAATCACGATCTTCCAGATATAACCCTTCTCTACTTGCATAAAAACCTTCTTGTACATAACGAGTAAACTCACTACCGAATACAGCATCAATATGATGCTTACCAAAACTTTTATTATAAGATAGAGTATTGGTCCATACATAATTCAGTGGATGAGATTGGTTATTTCTTACATAGTTTTTGTCATTACCTCTAAAACCAGTTTCCATGTAAGCACCATCTATCGTTCTACTATAAGAGTTACCATAATTTATACCAAACTGTGTTCTGGCAGATATGCCGTTCCAAATATTCAAATCTGCAAAAACATTTCCGATGATTTTCACATAATTATTGATATTGTCTTTGCCCATTGTCATTTTACGTACAGGGTTATCAAAGTCATCAAGTCCCGCAGGACCTGCCCAATTACCATTTACGTCATAAACAGGAACCATAGGCGGCATAATCATCGCTAAAAAAGTTTCCCATTGGCTTTTATATTGCACATAAGAAATAGCCAGGTTTTCTCCGACTTTCAAACGATCTTTAATCAGACTGTATTCTGTGTTGGCGCGTACAGAATATTGTTTGAAGAAAGAGTGAATTTGGGTACCTTGATTATTTGTGTATCCCAAAGAGAATAAACTTTTGGCTTTCTCTGAACCATTAGAAATAGTAAGCTGATGGTTAGTAGAGATAGCCGTACGGAATATTTCGCCCATCCAATTTGTATCAGTAGCCTTTACCAATTGATTGTTATCCAAATATTCTTTCATTCTCATATTATCCAATACCAACATTCCATTGTCACCTCTATGATATTCATACTCAAAACCGTTAGGTAACAACAAACCTGAACCGTAAGCCCACTCATCATAAGCTGCAGCACGGAAAGCGGCTGTACCCCACTGGGTAGCATTCATCATTTCCGGCCTGTTTATTATGGAACTGACCGAAACGCTGCCATTATAATCAATAGTGGTTTTACCAGCTCTACCTTTTTTAGTCTGAATCAAAATTACACCTCCCGAAGCACGTGCACCATAAATTGAAGCAGAAGCTGCGTCTTTCAATATTTGAATGGACTCGATATCTCCTGAATTGATATCACGAAGATTCAAACCTTCGGCCGGCATACCATCCAATACAATCAATGGAGTCACTGCTCCGGACAAAGAAGAAAGCCCACGGATTTGAATCCCTATTTCCTCAGCAGGATTACCACCGTTATTACTAATTTTTACACCTGCCATCTTACCTTGCATAGCTTTCATAACATTGGCAGAAGTTTTCTTGATATCTTTTGAATCAGCCAATGAAACGGAACCGGTCAAATCCGCTTTTCTTTGCGTCATATAACCCGTATATACCACAACTTCAGACAACATTGTAGCATCACTTTTCATTATTACATTCAAATTCTTTAGTCCTTTAACAGAATGTTCTTCTGTTCTTTGACCAATGTAAGAGAATACCAATATCGCATTCTCCGAAGGTATTCTTATTGAATATTTACCCTCTACGTCAGTAGTTGTACCTATAGTAGTGCCTTTAACAACAACATTCACTCCGATAAGAGGCTCATTAGTAGCTTCCTCCAGGACAACTCCTTGGATTACTCTTACTTGTTGAGCCTCATTAGAAGCATCAATGCCATGTTCAGATACTTGAATAGATTCATTTGTCTCTGATGCAGCTATTACAGGCGGTAAGTTATTCCCTGCATACACTGCAAGCGATAGCATTGATGCCAATGCTATGGAACTATTCCTTTTAAAAGAAATCCTCATAATATTCTGATTTAATAGTTAATAAAAAACATTGTTTTGTATTTATAGAGCATCATCTTTCTTACCATCTTGGAATTTCCAAGTCATCCTTACCCGGCAAAGCGGGGAATTTTGCATGTGGCTCGGCCTGATACCAAAAAGTGGTGGAAGAAATGTCTGACTTCTGGTTATTGTAACGTCCGTCATGTCTCCATCCCAAATCCTGTATCGTAACCTTCAAATCTTTATCGAAACGTATCGGGTCCAGAATATGCCACCGATACAGACCGAAAGCGGTTACTGCACGATACAGACCGTCAGGACGGATTACCTGATGCATACCGGCATAAGGAGTTGTAAATTCCTGATACTGGTGTGTTTTCTGATTCTCAAAGTTGTACGAACCACAGAAGTAGTCTTCGGCTCCAGTGCCGCAAATGGTTGGATAGTCTTTGTCACCATCCATATAGAATTTTATCTCACCTTCTCCCCACCAGCAGTTATCGTTCACACGCCAGGCCAAATAAGTTCCCACATATTGTCCCTTTCCTTTAACGCCATCAATCAGTGTATGTAGCGAACCACGAGTAGGGTTAGAACGACGGAACTGTGCATGGAAGTAAGCCTCATCCTCAGGAATCTCGGTCAATGTGTAGTTGATCTGATAATATAACCGCATCTCCTCAGCAGTATTTATATTCTCTAACGTAATACGGGCTTTTTTGCGGAAAGGCATCTTCCAATAGCAGTTGAAAGCACTTCCCGGATTTACGCAGACAGCCAATGAAGAAAGTTGCGCATATTCATTGTAAGCACTACAAAAGAAGTCTCCCACAGGACATTCTACAGAAGGCTCTTTCTCGTCATCCCAGTACATTCTCAAAATAGAGAAGCGCCAATTTCCGGTCGGTGTCATCCAAATCTGCTGGATAGCGCCCGGTCCTTCAATCTCAGCAATCGTAATTGTTTCTCCCGGTTTTACGATGATAAACGGATTGACTTTCCATCCCTTGCCCAAATCTTTGGCCGCATGATGCGCATTAGCCTTGTTTATCACGTCTTTGTCTTTGACAGGGTCTGCCATCCCCCCTTTACCTTTCTCACCTGTAAAATTCTCCGGACTTATGGAACGCGTCTTTGCATCCGAAAGCCTCGATAGAGTGCCCATATTCATATCCAATCCATTGAACGGATAATTGTTTTGAGCGTAAACGCTCACAGTAGCCATGCATAAGGCCACCAGAATAAAAGATTTGATTTTCATGTTTTAATAGATTAATGGTTTATATAATCAAAGATTCTTCAATGAGTAATATCTCTCGGTGAAAACAACGACAGATAAGGTTCACTTAACATCCCAGCGAGATAACAAGCAGAATGGAGGTAGCCGGTAGTAATGTCGTAGCAACAAATCTTTGTAGAGAGATAGGGCTACATAACGAGCTAAGTCTTGCCGGAACTTGGTCAAGGAGAGAAATTGTTTATCTCTAATTTTTTCATCTCTACTCTCCATTATGCTTGTATTTCCTTCATAGTAAGTCTAATACAATTACAATATCCATCGGCTATAAAGATAAAAGACACATAAAAAAGGGACAAGAAGATTGTTGAATAACCAAATAGTAGAAATTTAGCATCTCATTGAATTGTTTTTTGCAAGGTATTTAGGTGCATTTGGTAGGGATGCACAGCAATTTTATGCGACAAATACAAAAATGTTATAACGAATTAGCAAAAAAGTTTGGAGATTAATTTTTTATGTTTATATTTGCAACGTGAAGACACATTAAGTACTAATGTATAAGGGAATAACCTGAAAGCATAGTACCAACTATACAGCAAAAACATTCTATCTAATATATGTCATCGCTAAAAAAAATATCATTAAAGGATATAGCCGAAGCTGCCGGAGTTTCTACCGCATTGGTTTCTTTCGTATTAAATGGCAAAAAGAAAGAATACCGAGTAGGTGAAGAAACTGCCCAACGGATATTGAAGATTGCCGAAGAGATGAATTACCAGCCTAATCTGGCAGCTAAGAGTCTTCGTAGCGGTAAGACAAAAACTATTGGGTTAGTGGTTTCCGATATTTCTAATCCTTTCTTTTCCCAATTAGCTCGTGTGCTGGAAGACGAGGCCACCAAACGTGGCTACACAGTGCTTTTCGGCAGTTCAGACGAGGATACCGAAAAGATGGATCGAGTGGTGAGTAACCTAATTAATAAAGGTGTAGATGGATTAATGATTGTACCTTGTGAAAACTCAGAAAAATCTATTGCTTCTTTGGTAAAGAATAATATTCCTATTGTTTTATTCGACCGCTATTTCCCCGAAATAAATGTAAGTTATGTAGCTTTAAACAATTTCAATGCTGCTTATATCGCTACTGAAGACCTTTTGAACAGGGGATATAATTCTCCTTGTATGGTGGCGTATGATGTAAACCTTATCCACATGAAGGAACGTATCCGCGGCTATAAGAAAGCTATGGAGGCCGCAGGCAAGAAAAGTCTGATTAGTGTGGCTTATCTGAAACAGGAATCACCCCGTAAATCTTCCGACCGGTTACTTCCTAAAATGATTGATTCCGGTGTAGATGCTTTTCTGTTTGGAACAAATATGATTTCTTTAGCTTGTTTGTATACTATAAAGGATATGGGAAATGAAGTTATTAGCAAAATAGGGTTGGCTGGTTTTGACGGTAATCCGGTGTTTGACTTCTTTAGCATACCTATATCTTATATTCAGCAACCTATTGATATATTGGTACATAAAGCGCTTGGAATCCTGATAGACAGTATAGCCAATGGCAACACGGTACAGTCGGTTCTTGCGGAGGGGGAGTTTATTAAAATGACTCCTTAAGTGAGTTATTTTTTTTATTTTCTTGCTTAAACGATTTAGTTAATTTATAATATAGGAACAGATTAAACAATTTAAACCATGAAAAATTCAAGATTAATCGGCGGAAAGCCGAAGATTGGCATCAGACCTGTCATTGACGGTCGCCGGGGAGGTATTCGTGAATCATTGGAAGATATGACTATGGCTATGGCACAGAAAGTGGCCAGTCTTTATTCTTCCGTTCTGCGTCACAGTGATGGAACGCCTGTGGAATGTGTTTTGGCAGATACAAGCATTGGCGGAGTGGCCGAGGCTGCTATGGCGGCTGAGAAGTTCCGTAATAATGGAGTGGGAGTAATACTTTCGGTAACTCCCTGCTGGTGCTATGGATTTGAAACGATTGATATGGACGGAGAAATGCCGAAAGCAATCTGGGGATTTAACGGTACGGAACGTCCGGGGGCTGTGTATCTGGCCTCTGCACTGGCAAGCCATACGCAAAAGGGATTACCTACTTTTGGCATTTATGGGCGCGACGTACAGGATATTAACAACATGGAAATACCGGAAGACGTGCAAGAAAAACTTTTGCGCTTTGCCCGGGCAGGCTTGGCAGTAGCTACCATGAAAGGAAAATCCTATCTTTCAATCGGCAGCGTATCCATGGGAATTGCCGGTTCTATACCTAATCCCGACTTTTTCCAAGAATACTTAGGAATGCGCAATGAGTATGTAGACGCCAGTGAAATCGAACGCCGTGTCCAGTTAGGAATTTATGACCACGATGAATTTGAACGGGCTATGGCCTGGACAGAGAAATATTGCAAAAGCAATGAAGGAAAGGATTTCAATCCTGCACATTTAGTGTATTCACGCGAAGAGAAAGATGCCCGTTGGGAATATGTAGTAAAGATGACGCTCATCTTCCGCGATATGATGATTGGTAATCCTAAATTAGCCGAAATGGGCTTTCTAGAAGAGTCTATGGGTCATAATGCAATTGCAGCTGGCTTCCAGGGGCAACGTCAATGGACGGACTATAAACCGGATGGTGACTTCTCAGAGGCTATTTTGAATACTTCTTTCGATTGGAATGGCATTCGTGAAGCTTTTACTTTCGCAACGGAAAATGATACATTGAATGGTACTTCTATGTTATTCGGCCATCTACTGACAAACTCGGCACAGATATTTGCAGATGTACGTACTTATTGGAGTCCCGCAGCTGTAGAACGGGTAACGGGCAAGAAGTTGACAGGTAAGGCAGCCAACGGTTTCATTCATCTTATCAACTCAGGTTCATGTACACTTGATGGAACCGGGTGTCAAACACGCAATGGTGAGCCTGTAATGAAACCTTTTTGGGAAATTACCGATGAAGAAGTAAAAGCTTGCCTGGCAGCTACCAAATGGCATCCGGCCAGTCGTGAATATATGCGTGGCGGCGGTTACTCTTCCCAGTTCCTGACCCGTGGCGAAATGCCTGTTACCATGTGTCGTTTGAATCTTGTAAAAGGACAAGGTCCGGTTCTGCAAATTGCTGAAGGTTGGACTGTAAATTTGGATGAAGATGTATTCCAAACCATTAATGAACGTACCGATCGTACCTGGCCTTCTACTTTCTTTGCTCCACGACTGACCGGTAAAGGTTACTTCCGTGACGTATATACCGTTATGAACAACTGGGGTGCCAATCATGGTGCCATCGGCTATGGTCATACGGGGGCTGATTTAATTACACTGGCTTCTATGCTTCGTATTCCGGTATGTATGCACAATGTTCCTGAGGAAGATATCTTCCGTCCCAGTGCATGGTCTGCTTTCGGCACAGATATGGAAGGGAGTGACTACAGGGCCTGCAAAAATTATGGACCACTCTATAAATAGAAAAACACAAGCACTATGTTCAAATCAATCAAACTGAAAAACACTCTGCTAATAGGTGCAACTACAATACTTGCATCATGTGGCGGACAAAAAGAAACGAAAATGGGAAGTTATGCTTATGATGCCCAGTTCTTGAAAGAGAATGGAATTGAATATACGGAACTGGTATCTACTGACGGAAATTCTAAAGTAATGATTATCCCGGCATGGCAAGGTCGTGTTATGACGACCTCTGCCGCCGGTGACGAGGGCGACAGCTACGGATGGATTAATTATCGTTTTATACGCGAAGGCAAAGTCAGCAAACAGTTCAATCCGGTAGGCGGCGAAGAACGCTTCTGGCTTGGTCCCGAAGGCGGTCCGTTTTCACTTTACTTTAAAGAAGGACAGGAGCAGGTGTATGATAACTGGAAAGTTCCACCAGTACTCGATATAGAGGCTTTTGAAATTAAATCTCAGAGTAACAATAGCATCCGCTTTGTGAAAGATACACGTCTGACAAATGCTTCCGGTACTTCTTTTAATATGAACATTGACCGTACCGTATCATTGATGACTGCTGATGAGGTCGCTGCTGATTTTGGTATCCAACTCTCGAATGACATAAAAATAGTAGCATATAAGAGTGACAACAAGATTACCAACACAGGAGAAAAAGCATGGACCAAGGAAGAAGGACTTGTTTCCGTATGGATGTTAGGCTGCTTCAATCCTACTCCCACTACAACCGTATTCATCCCTTACAAGCAGGATGCAGAAGGCACCATCGTGAATGATGAGTATTTCGGTAAGATTCCTGAAGATAGATTAGTAAAGGAAAACGGTATTATTTACTTTAAGATTGACGGACTTTATCGTTCCAAATTAGGATTGCCAGCCGCTCGTGCCACAGATTTATGCGGAAGCTATGATTCGTCGAAGGGCGTACTGACTATCTTATGGTGCAGTCTGCCGGACATTCCTTCGGTCTACGTAAATGGACAATGGGGACCTCAGGAAAATCCGTTTGCCGGTGATGTAATCAACTCTTATAATGACGGTCCTGTAGAAGACGGTTCTATTATGGGGCCTTTTTATGAAATCGAGACATCTTCACCGGGTGCCGAGCTTGTACCGGGCGCATCATTGGTACATATACAGAAAGTGATTCACTTGCAGGGGAAAGACGAAGAATTAGCTCCCATCGTACATAAATTATTCGGAGCAGACTTGAATGTGATTAAGACAAAGTTTCAATAGGGTAATTATAATAAGAAAATCACATGGAATCCAATAAAATATTACCGAAGGGGATACTTTTTCCGTTTATCCTCCTTACCACGCTGTTCTTTGCCTGGGCGGTGCCAAATAACCTCACGGATACAATGCTTGCGGCATTCAAGCGCATCATGAGTATCAGTGACTCGAAAACGGCTTGGATACAAGTAGTATGTTACCTGTTAGGATACGGATGTTGTGCTGTGCCGGGTGCGCTGTTCATTAAAAAGTATACTTACAAATCCGGTGTAATGCTGGGATTGGGATTGTATGCATTCGGAGCGCTGTTATTCTATCCTGCAATGCTATGCTCGGAAATTAATGTGGAATTCAGTTTCTTCATGTACTTGCTGGCTATTTTTGTGCTTTTTGCCGGACTCTCCGTATTAGAGACATCCACCAATTCTTATGTACTGGCTATAGGCCCTGAAAGTACTGCTACGCGAAGATTGAACTTATCGCAAGCTTTCAATCCCTTTGGAGCGATTACCGGAGTAGTCATCAGTCAGATTTTCATTCTTTCGCAATTGAATAAAATGACTGCTTTGGAACGCGGCCAGTTACCGGCTAATGAACTGGCAAACATTCAGGGACAGGAACTTAATGCAGTCACTACGGCCTATGTCGTATTGGGATTTGTAATGTTGGCACTCTTACTTGCTATCCGGCTTACTAAGATGCCTAATCTCCGCGAAAATGGAACCAAGCTGGAATTTGGAGGTACGCTGCGCCGCCTGGTAAGGAATAAAAATTACGTATGGGGTGTAGTTGCACAATTCTTCTATGTGGGAGCGCAGATAGCTGTATGGTCTTTTGTCATCCGCTATGCCATGCAACAATTGAATTTCGACGGAGTATTGGCTTCTTTAGGAAATTCGCCTTCTGCGGAGACTGTTGTTCAGGCATTGCGTAACGTTGAGCCACTGGCAGCCGCATTCTACAATGGATGTGAATGGATTGGGCTGAATGATTTATTACCCCGCACAGCAGAACAGGCCGCAGCCACTTACTACATTATGTCGTTGATTCTTTTCGTATGCATGAGATTTGCGTGTACGGCACTGATGAAATACGTAAAAGCTTATAAACTTTTGATAAGCCTCGCTATTCTTGCCGTAATATGCTGTTTGGGTGCAATGTTCGGTAAAGGTAGTTTCGGAGTCTATTGCTTAATCGGAATATCGGGATGCATGTCCTTAATGTTTCCCACCATTTACGGTTTCGGTCTTACCGGACTTGGCGATGACACTAAAATCGGTGGTTCGTTTATGGTAATGGCTATTGCAGGTGCTGCTGTATTAACTCAGATACAAGGCATTGTTTCCGACCAAACCGGCAGTATTATGGCAGCTTACGTCGTTCCTGCGATTGCTTTTGCGGTAATTGCTTATTACGGATATTTCATTGCACGAAAACAAGAGTTGTCAATCCAATAAAGTATGGAATGTCTCCTTGACCAAGTTCCGGCAAGACTTAGCCAATCCTTAGCTGAAGGACCTATAGTTCTTTATAAGCTTAAATAGAAACACCTCAAAATAGACCAAAGTAGGGCACAAGATGAAACTAATTTCATAAAAGAGAGGAGAAAGCAGGAGAATTTATTATAAAAAACGCCTCTATTTTTTAACACTAAAAGTATCTAACATGAAGAAGATTTCAACTTTAGGAGTTATTATTCTACTAACATTGAATTCTTGTCAAAAGCAAGAATCCAACGTAACACTCAAAAATGAATATAACAAAGAGTATAAAGGGAATAATTTAAATCGCATCGCATTCCCTATCGGCGGAATGGGTGCAGGTATGTTCTGTTTGGAAGGAACCGGTACCATATCGAATATGTCTGTCAGGCATCAGCCCGATATTTTTAATGAACCTTGTATGTTTGCCGCTATACATGTAAAAGGCTATGAAAAAGGTTCAAAAGTATTGGAAGGTCCTGTACCTGATCGTAAAAAATTTGGTGGTCCGGAATCAGCTTTAGGTGGTCCTCTCACCTCTTGGGGATTACCTCGTTTTGAGGAGGTGAGTTTCAGTTCTCATTTTCCTTTTGCAACCATTCATTTATCGGACAAAGATATTCCTCTAAAAGTGGAAATAAAAGGATGGAGTCCGTTTATTCCAACCGATCAAGATAATTCTAGCCTACCGGTTGGAGCCCTTGAATATACATTCACTAATACATCAAACCAAAATATAGAAACTATTTTCTCTTATAATACACGTAACTTTATGGCTATGAATGGGGCTCCCCAATCTATTCAGACTATAAAAAATGGCTTTATTCTATCCCAAGCAGCTTCTGACAAAGAAAAACATCTGAAAGGTGATTTTGCAATTTATACCGATATAGACGATACAAAAGTAAATCATTGTTGGTTCCGTGGCGGATGGTGGGATCCTTTGACAATGGCCTGGAATGCCATAGCCGATGGTGATATAATAGAAAACACACCCATACAAGAAGAAGCTCCGGGAGCATCCTTATATGTACCTTTTCAAATAAAAGCGGACAGTACATATTCCATTCGTTTACTCATGGCTTGGTATGTTCCTGATTCAAACATACGTATTGGTAATGATGCTGTTACCGAAAATGAAAAATCAGCAGAATGCCCTAATGTACCTAAAATGGAAACACCACATTACTATCGTCCTTGGTATAGCACTCGTTTTGCTGATATTTACGAAATAGCAGAATATTGGTCCATGCAGTATGATAAACTTAAAAATGAGACTGAACTATTCACGAATGCTTTCTACAATACCACCTTACCACCAGAAGTAATCGATGCAGTAGGTTCTAACCTTTCTATTCTCAAATCACCAACAGTCATGCGCCAGCACGATGGACGCTTGTGGAATTACGAAGGGTGTGGAGATACGTGGGGGTCCTGTCATGGTTCTTGTACACATGTATGGAACTATGCACAAGCTATTCCTCATCTATTCCCTGCAATGGAAAGAACATTACGTGAGAGCGAATTCTTCATAAGTCAAGATAAAAAAGGCCACCAAATGTTTAGAACAAACATTCCTATTCGTGCTGTGAAACACGATTTCCATGCAGCAGCAGATGGTCAATTAGGAGGCATCATCAAAATTTATCGCGATTGGAGAATCTGCGGGGACATTCATTGGTTACGCATGATGTATCCCCAGGTAAAACAAAGCCTTGATTATTGCATCCATATTTGGGATCCTCGCCATGTGGGTGCTTTGGAAGAACCTCATCATAACACATATGATATTGAGTTTTGGGGTGCGGACGGTATGTGTACCAGTATCTACACGGCAGCTTTGCAAAGTATAGTACAAATGGGTAAAGCTTTGAATGAAGACATTTCTCATTATGAATCCTTATTAACCAAAAGTAAAGATTATATGGAAAACCGACTATATAATGGCGAATACTTTATTCAAAACATTCAATGGCAAGGCCTGCAATCTCCTGACCCAATAACTATAGCAGAAAAAAATTGGAATAGTGATTATTCAGAAGAAGCACGCGCTATTTTGATGAAAGAAGGTCCTAAATATCAATACGGCGAAGGGTGCCTTTCCGATGGTATTATAGGATGTTGGATGGCTTTGGTTGCGGGTATGGATGAACCTATTGATAGAGAAAAAGTAAAAAGTCATCTAAATTCTATTTATAAATATAACCTGCGAAAAGATTTAAGCGATCATGCCAATCCACAACGCCCTACATACGGATTGGGCAAAGATGGCGGGGTACTATTATGTACTTGGCCTAAAGGTGGCAAGTTGAGCCTTCCTTTTGTATATAGCGATGAAGTATGGACAGGTATTGAATATCAAGTTGCCGCACATTTGATATTCGAAAGTGAAGTAGAAAAAGGATTGGATATTGTCCGTACAATACGTAAACGATATGATGGAAAAGTACGGAATCCCTTCAATGAATATGAATGCGGAGGCTGGTATGCGCGTGCTTTGTCAAGTTACAGTCTACTACAGGCATTAACCGGCGTACGTTATGATGCAGTAGATAAAACTCTATTCATAGACTCTAAAATTGGTAATGATTTCAAAACATTCTTATCTACAAATACAGGATTCGGTACAGTTGAAATGCAAAAGGGGAAACCAATCATCCATGTTGTTTATGGAGATATGGAAATAGAATATTGTATAGTTTCTGGTAAGCAAACCGATTTTGAATATCAAGTCCATTAAGCATTCCAATTTTAAGGTCATAAAGATTGTTACACTATTTCAAAACTACAAAACCAGATTTTATGAAACGAATTAAATTACTAACACTTTCGTGTTTAATGTCTTTATCTTCTTTGGCGCAATATTCGCCTGACCATAAAGTATCTTTGGACAAGGGCGATATACAGGCATTTATCGGAAACAAGGAAAATAAAGGTGAAAGAAAAGTGTACAAAGGAGAAGAACTTACCACAATCGGTATGCCGATTGGTGGCATTTGTGCCGGACAATTGTATGTCCGTGGCGATGGTACACTGGCAAACTGGTGGATTGCAAACAATGCCTACAATACGGGCTACGGCATCGATTGGTTATTGAACTTCGATACCCCTTTAGGTCCTTGGAAGGTTTGTTATCAAACCTTTGAACCAATGAGCTACATCGACCAAGGATTTAAAATAACGGTAAATGATGGTGATAAGTCTATAACAAAAGAACTGAGTAAAAAAGACTTTGACGATATTTCTTTCATTGGTGAGTATCCGATTGCTTTTGTGGAATATGCTCAAAAGAATCAGAATTTACCAGTCAAAGTTTCCGCAGAATTTTATTCACCATTCATTCCTTTGGATGCCAAAAGATCTGCTACTCCCGCAACTATAATGAAGTATACGATTAAGAATACATCAGACAAATTATTAACTGCCAGTTTAGAAGGCTGGATGCAGAATTTAGTATGTATCGACTTGAAAGACCGTGCTAAGGGGATCTTGCAGAACAAAGTGATTGACAATAAAAGTTGGAAATCCGTCTACATGGACATGAGAGTAGATAATCTGCCATCAAAAACTTCCATCAAAAATCGCACTTATAAAATATTTGATAATTTTGAATCCGGAAGTTATAGACGCTGGAAAATAGAGGGTACTGCTTTTGGAGAAAAACCTTCTTCCGGTGAGCAATGTAATCAAAATACTTTTGGGGGCGATTATGGAAATTCACTTGCTAATTCATATACAAATTATGATAAACCGACCGGTAAACTGACATCCGAGACTTTCATCATCAAAAACAAATACATTTCTTTCAATATTGCCGGTGGTGCTCATCCCGGAAAAACATGCATGAATCTAATTGTCGATGGAAAAGTAGTAATGACTGCAACAGGTAATAATAACGAAGATTTCCTACCCCGTAATTGGGACGTATCGGAATACAAAGGGAAAAAAGCCTATTTAGAAATTGTAGATGATGCAGATGGAGATTGGGGACACATCAGTGTGGATAACATTGAATTTTCTAATTCACCCGTAGACATGCCTGCTATTACTATTGATAACTCACATGCTTACTTCGGCAACCTCGCTTTATCTGTTTTCGATAGCAATGCAGTAGGCACAGCAGACCAATCAAAGGGCATTATAGAGTATTCTGAAGCAGAACTGGGTAAGAAAGTGAATGGGGCATTAATTTCATCGATAGTCTTACAACCGGGAGAATCGAAAGAAGTTACATTTGTACTTTCATGGTATTTCCCCAACCGTCCATTAAGCTATAAAGGTTCAGAATGGAATAAGCCATTACCTCCCAATAGCCCTCCCATTGGCAATATGTACGCCAATTGGTATAATTCCTCTTTAGATGTAGCAGAACAATTATACAACAACTATGCAGAACTAGACAAAGCAACTCATACTTTCCATGATACTTACTATAATCAGACTACTTTACCCTATTGGTTGACACATCGTGTAATGATGCCTATATCCATATTAGCAACCGAAACTTGTCAATGGTGGGCTACCGACAAGTTCTGGGCATGGGAAGGGGTAGGTTCGTGCGAAGGAACGTGCACACATGTGTGGGGGTACGCACAAGCAATGGGTGCTTTATTTCCTGAACTGGAACGTAATCTACGCGAAAAAACAGATTATAGTGTCTCTCTTCGGAAAGATGGAGGAATCTTATCGCGCAATGGTGAACACGGAATTTTGATTGATGGTCATGCAAGTGTTATTCTTCGTATGTACCGCGAACATCTCATGTCCAAGAATAATTTTTTCTTAGCAAGAAACTGGGATAAAATTAAGCAATCTATCCAATATATTATCAATGAAGACGGCAACGAAGATGGTTTGATTGTTAAAACTCAGCCAAACACGTATGATATTTCATTTAATGGAGCCAATACTTATGTAGGCGGACTTTATTTAGCAGCTCTGAGAGCCGGCGAAAAAATGGCCTATATCATGAAAGATACCATTACTGCCAATTATTATAAGAGGATATATCTGGCAGGTAGCAAGAACACAATGGATCGTTTATGGAATGGTGAATACTTCTTCCAAGATGTAGATGAAAAAGAATATCCGAAATATCAATACGGTAAAGGTTGTTTGAGTGACCAGTTATTTGGCCAGACATGGGCTTCCCTCTATCGTTTAGGCGATATCTATCCAACAGATGCTATAAATAAAGCTTTGAAATCTATTTGGAAATTCAACTGGACAAATGACGTAAAAGCTCAAAATGAAGCCCATCTGCCCGAAAGATATTATGCACATGCAGGAGAACCTGGATTGTTTATTTGTACATGGCCCTATAGCAAACACCCTGGTGAAGATGGTGTGAGATACCGGGATGAAGTGTGGACCGGCATTGAATATCAAGTTGCCACTGAAATGATTAAACGTAATATGATTGATGAAGGTTTAGCCATTGTAAAAGGAATTCATTCACGGTATGATGGTAAAAAACACAATCCATGGAATGAAATAGAATGTGGCGACCATTATGCTCGTGCAATGGCTTCTTATGGAGTATTACAAGCTATACAGGGTTACTGGTATGATGGCCCTAAAGGTATTATAGGATTTGACCCTAAAATAGAAAAGAATAACATCACAGGGTTCTTCCATGCTGCTGAAGGATGGGGAAATATCTCCCAAACTCGAAAGGATAGTAAACAAACCAATAGCATCGAAGTAAAATACGGTCGTTTATATCTTGACAAGTTTCAAGTTGTTTTACCCGATAGAATGAATATTCAGAATATAAAAGCTTTTTTAAATGGAAAAGCCATATCTACCAATGTGGTAAAAACAGAAGATTATACCGAAATTTCATTAAATGGATTACAAATGCGTTTAGGAGACAAACTACAAGTTGTTTTTGAATAAAAAATATATCTCCAATGACATTTCAATTTTATTAAAAAGATGTCATTGGAGGATATATTAGCAAAGCAAATACAATATATTTCTTGTTACATTAAATCAATTAATTATGAAACCAACATGTAAAAACAATTTCTCAGCGGCAATTCTATTAGCAATTTGCTTGTTGATGGCAACACCTTTATTGGCACAGCAAAAGGTAGTACATGGAGTGATTCAGGATTCTGAAACTAATCCTATGCCTGGTGTTTCAGTAATTGTAGAAGGAACAACTATTGGAACAATTTCAGATGTAAATGGTAAGTATGAGATTTCAGTTCCTACTGGAGGAAAATTAGTTTTTTCCTTTATTGGAATGAAATCGGAAAAAGTGGAAGTAGGTGAAAAATCGATTTTGAATATCAAGTTGAAAGAAAACACCGTAATGCTTCAAGAGGTTATAGCAATCGGATATGGTACAAAAACAAGGGCTACTACCACAGGAGCGGTAGATTTAGTCACTTCTGATAGGTTAACAAATAAACCATTGACCAACACAGCCGAACTTCTGCAAGGCGTAGTTCCAGGTATGGAAATCAGAAGAACAAACCAAGGTAAAGTAGGTGAAGAAGGTTACGATATCCGGCTTAGAGGGGTAACCTCTCGTTCAGACCCAGGAATTTTGGTTGTCGTAGATGGTATTCCCTATAGTGATAATAATGCCAATGCGCTGAATAAGATTAATCCACAAGACATCGAAAATATTACCATCCTGAAAGATGCACAGGCGGCAATTTATGGTGCACGTGCAGCCGGCGGCGTCTTGTTGGTCACCACAAAAAAGGGAAAAGCAGAAAAACCAACTATCAACTATACTGGTAACTTCAATTTCAATACCCCTGCCAGTGTGCCTCAAAAAGTGAACGTATTACAACATATCGAAATGATGGGTGAACTATATGCCAATGATGGTATCTCTAATCATTTTTTTACTCATCTACTTCCTTACATAAATACTGCAAACATTTATTCTAAGAACCCCGAAGTAGTGAAAGGACCCTTTGGCGATACACCCGATTTAGTATTAGGGTGGCATGATTGGTGGAATGAAATGTATGGAACAGCTTTTGACCAGTCCCACAACTTATCAATATCAGGGGGATCGGCAAAATCAAATTACTATGCTTCCATCGGTTATCTGGATCAAGGGTCCATGTTTAATTACGGAGAACACAACAATAAAAAATACTGGGGACGCTTTAAATATGAATATAATCTGAATAAGTATATAAAACTTCATTCTAATGTATATGTAGGTCGCAAAAAAGTAACAGAACCTTATGATATTAATCAATTAGCATGGCTGACGTACTGGACTTGGAACTGTCAACCGACCTTTAACCCTCAGGGACAATATTATGGTTCTGGTGGCTTTGGTAATCCCATTGCCTTTGCAGAACATACCGGTAACCGATGGAAGACTTATTATTCTTACTATACCCAGTTAGGATTTGACATTACACCAATCAAGAATTTAACACTCACAGGTGATATGTCATTGAATTATGACATTAGTGACGAAAAATATTATCGTAAAAGACATCAAACTTATCATTGGGACGGTTCTTTGAACTATGATGTGATTGATTATTGGTATAGTGGCAAAACAAAAACAGAATCCCTCTATAACAGAAATGAGCACATTGTCACTTCTTTACATGCAAATTATGATTTTAAAATTAGTGGTCAGCATATGTTCAATGCTATGTTCGGTGCTTCTCATGAAGAATTTGACGGAAGAGGATTCAACGCATATCGTTATGACCTAATTACAGATGAATTACCTGTATTAGGTTTGGGGGATTCGGAACAGCAATATAATGGTGAATATGGCAATGGATGGGCCATTACATCCATTTTCGGCCGCTTAAGCTATAACTGGGATAATCGTGTTTTTATAGAAACAACTTATCGAAATGACGGTTCTTCGAAATTTGCCAAAGGTCACAAATGGGAGGACTTCTGGGGAATATCAGGTTCATGGATTATTTCTAACGAAAATTTCTTTACTCCCGTCAGAGACTACTTGAATCACTTGAAACTGAGGCTTTCTTGGGGACAGTTAGGCAATCAAGCTGGTATTGGATTATACGACCACTACCAATACATCAATATAGGAGGAACATATCCATTTGGTAATTCCAGCAATCCATTACAAGTGCCGAATGCTTCCTTAGGAGCAATGCCGGCAGTAGACAGGACATGGGAAACAATCGAAACTTATAACGTCGGAGTAGATTTTGCCACACTGAACAATCGCCTGAACGGTACTTTCGATTACTTTGTCAAAAACAACAAGAATATGTTCTATGCAGAAGAATTCCCCAGTATATTAGGTACAAGTGCTCCTTCAATCAATGGAGCTCATGTAAGAACGAATGGTTGGGAACTTACATTGAACTGGAAAGACAAAATCGGCAAGATAAATTATAAAGTCGGCTTTAATCTAAGTGACAACAAAACAAAAGTAATATCACTGAGTGATTCCCGAAATCCGGGTCATGGATTAATGGGATTCGTAGAAGGATATCCAACGAATGCATTCTTTATTTACGAATTCGACGGTTTCATCAAGGATGAAGCAGATCTTGCAAACTATAAATCTAAAATGAAAGGCGGAGTACCTACCAATCTTAGAGTTGGCGACGCGAAATATAAAGATAAAGACGGGGATGGAGTGTTGGAACCAACATTATATAAAAAAGGTGATGCTAACTCGGGCGATATCGTATACAAAGGAACAAACAATCAAAGATTCTTATATGGTATAAATTTAGAACTTGATTGGAAAGGAATCGACCTCAGTGCATTTTTACAGGGGATAGGTAAATGGGACTGCATCAACGGAACGTATGCCGGAGGCGGTGAAGTTTGGAAACAATCTTCCCAATATTTCTACCACAATACATGGAGCCCCGATAGGCCAAATGCAGAGTATCCTCGCTTAACTCAAGACGGTGGCATTCAAGGATACAACTATCAGTGGTCGGACGCCCCTTATAAATTTTTTAATAACCGATATTTACGCTTAAAAGAAATACAGATTGGCTATACATTCCCACTAACCCTTACCAAAAAATTTGGTATTGAGAAACTGAGAATCTATGCCACTGGCATGAATCTGTTGGAGTGGGACAATTTGCCTGACGGATTTGACCCGGAAGCTCCATACACTGAGAATTTAATACCTTTCTCCAGAACTTATTCAATAGGTGTGAATGTACAATTTTAAAAAAGACTGATAATATGAAAACATATAAATATATACTGGCAGGATACTGCTTATTTCTATTAGGTGCTACAGTCTCATGCGAAAAAGGTTTGAACTTATACTCTCAAGATGTTATTTCCGAACCTGTCTATTTTGTAACTGCGGAAGACTTTAAACGTTATGTGAACCAATTTTATTACGGTTTGCCTTCTTTCAATGCAGATGATGATATGTCTGATATAACGAAACCGACCGGTTTCAATAATGTTAGTAACAGTTCATATATAGCCGGAACTACTGACGGAACTTGGGATGGAGCTTACTCTGCCATACGTTACATAAACTACGGTCTTGAAAGATGTGCAAATGCTCCGGAAAATCTGAAAGACGACATCAAAATATACGAAGCTGAAATGAAATTCTTCCGAGCTTACCAATATTTCAATCTACTGAAACGTTTTGGTGGGGTACCTCTGATTGAAAAAACACTTACTTTAGAAGATAAGGATTTGCTCTATGGTCCGCGTGAAAGCAGAGAAACAATTGCAGCTTTCATCAAAAAGAATTTTGATGAAGCAATTCCTGAATTACCCCTTGAATCCGAAATTCCAGCAGATGACAAAGGCCGTATCTCGAAAGGAGCAGCCGAAGCCATGAAAGCCCGATTCTCACTCTTTGAGGGAACTTGGAGGAAGTATCATGGATTACAAGGAGCAGACGCTTTCCTGGAAGATGCCGTTTCAGCAGCAAGGAATGTAATAAACAGTAATGAGTATGAGCTATGGGACCATAGAACTGAATTAGGGAATCAGTCCTATAAGTATTTTTTCACACTCTCTAAAATCAAGTCAAATCCAGCAGGGTTGACAAAAGCTGATAACAAAGAAACCATATTAGCTCAACGGTACGATCAAGATATTAGAGAATCTCCACGTTATGAACATTCCGGTACATTATGTCCTACCAAAAAGTTAGCAGATATGTATTTAGATATAAACGGTCTGCCTATTTCTCATCCCAATTCCGTATTCAAAGGTTATCAGACTATCACCTCGGAATATGAGAATCGTGATCCGCGCATGGATATCTTTTTTGTTAAGCCGGGTGAACGCTTCTGGTTATTCTCACAGCCTATGTATAATCCTGACTGGAACAATCTTGACGATTCCGATAGAGGGATTGTATATAACGTAGATTTCGGTTTTTGGACTCAGACTGGCTATAGAAACGTAAAATTAGAGGCAGAAGTAAGTTTTCCTTTAGGGTATGATTGGCCTGTTATTCGTTACACTGAAGTACTTTTGATTTATGCTGAGGCATCCTTCGAAAAGACCGGTAACATTACAGATGCAGATTTAAATTTGAGTATCAATAAACTAAGAGACCGGGTGGGTATGCCTCACCTTACCAATACATTTGTTACTACCAACGGCTTAAATATGCTGGAAGAAATCCGACGCGAAAGAACTGTCGAATTAAGTATGGAAGGTTATCGTTTAGATGATTTGAGACGTTGGAAAACGGCAGAAACCGATCTCAACCAGCCGTTAAGAGGAATTAAATATAAAGGAACCGAATATGAGACCGATGGTCGCTGGAATAATATCGGCTATGAAGTAGATGACGAAGGAGTCATCATCCTGGAAAAAGCAGTAGACCGAAAATTCGACGCCAATAAACATTATCTATTTCCATTACCTACCCGACAGATATTGCTAAATCCACAGTTAGAACAAAATCCAGGATGGGAATAACTCAAATAATACGCTTACCGAACTTTTTGATACATACTTATAAAAAACAGAGATATGAAACACTATTTATTATTACTATTGTGGATTCCTTTTTTGTCAGTATTCTCCCAACAGATTGACGGAGAATTATACAACCTAACAAAAATGAAAAATGGTTATCGTTCAAAACGAATAAGCAGCTATGATAAAGATGGCTATAATGCCGACCGGATTGTTGGAATCAAACCCAATGAAAAAGTTGTAATCTGTGATATCCGGGGAGCAGGAATCATTAACCATATATGGTTTACAATAGCTCCTCCTCCCCATCTCATTAACCGTAACGACATTATTTTACGAATTTACTGGGATGGAAAAGATTATCCCTCGGTAGAATCTCCTATCGGCCCTTTCTTCGGACAAGGATGGAATGAAAGTTACAACTTTTCTTCATACGCATTGTCTACCGGACCGGCTAATGGAACAGGCATGTCTACCTACTTCATGATGCCTTTTGAAAAAGGTGCCCGCATTGAAATCGAAAATCAAGCGGACAATACGATTGATAATATCTTTTTTTATGTAGACTATTATGAAGTAAACAAATTGCCTAAAGATGTAGGACGTTTTCACGCCTGGTATAACTGTGAAACAACCACCCCGATAAAAGACCCTGAAACAGGAGGAGAAGTAGCCAATGTAGATGGAAAGGAAAATTATGTATTTGCTAATATAAAAGGAAAAGGACATTTCATCGGACTAAACTATTTTGTACAGAATCCTTCTACAGCTTGGTATGGGGAAGGCGATGATATGTGGTTTATCGACGGAGAAAAAACACCCTCAATGGTAGGTACCGGTACAGAAGATTTTTTCAATACTTCCTGGTGTCCTAAAGAACCTTTTCAAAGTCCTTTCTTCGGCTATCCCCGGGTAAATAGCGAAACCGGATGGTTAGGACGTACCCACATCTATCGTTTCTTTATTCACGATCCTATATTCTTTGAAAAATCTCTGAAAGCAACAATCGAACATGGAACGTCCAACAATATGAAACTGGACATGGCCACTGTTGCTTATTGGTATCAAGACAAAGCTTGTCCCATACCTGCTATTCCCGATAAAACCGATCGTAAGATGTAACATTAAATCAACTTATTATGAAATCGATATTTAAAAACAAATGCTTAGCAATAATCTTGTTTGCCATTTGCCTGATAATGACCACTCCATTATGGGCACAGCAAAAAGTAATACAAGGTATAGTGGAAGATACTGAAGGTAATCCCATGCCCGGAGTCACAATTATGGCAGAAGGAACCAATGCAGGGACCATAACCAATGCAGATGGTAAATATACTATCAGTATACCTGAAAAAGGAAATTCACTCACTTATTCTTTCTTAGGATATATCTCGCAGACACTCTCCATAGCCGGAAAGCAAACCATCAATGTCATTTTGAAAGAAGACTTGATGAAACTGGAAGAAGTAGTAGTTATCGGTTATGGACAACAAAAGAAATCAGACTTATCCGGAGCTATTGTTAATGTAGGGATAGATAAACTGGAAGACGTTGCATCCCCAAATCTTGTTTCTGCACTTGGAGGCCGTTTAGCAGGTGTATATGTCCAACAGAACGGAGGAGGCCCTAATCCTGTAACATCTATTCGAATCAGAGGAACAGGAACTTTGAATGACAATAATCCTCTGATTGTCATTGACGACATTATCGGTGCCGACTTGGAATCAGTCAATCCTTCAGATATTGAAACTATGACAGTTCTAAAAGATGCGTCGGCCGCAGCCATCTACGGTTCAAGAGCTGCAAGCGGAGTAGTACTTATCAAAACAAAAAGAGGTAGAAACGGGTTGAAACCTATCGTGAAGTTCGATGCCTATTATGGTTTCTCTCAACGTTCTAAAAAATTGGATATGTTGTCAGCTTCCCAACTAGCTACCTTATATAATGAAGCAAGTGACAATGACAATACTCCAAGATTGGAAGAATTTGCTAATCCTTCTGCTATGAAAAATGTCACCGACTGGCAAGATGAAGTTTTCAGAACGGCTACCATGCAAAGCTATAATGTATCATTGACCGGAGGTGGAGAAAACAACAATTATAACATAGGTTTTACAGCCCAAGACAACGATGGCATTTTAAGAAATACCTATAACAAAAGATATACTTTGAGAATCAATTCAGATTATAAATTAGGCAGGAAATTTAAATTCGGTGAAAGTATAAATTTAAGTTTTAAGCAAAGAAGAGGAGTTGATACACGTGGAGATAATGTTGGAGCAATGATTCAAACGTTAGCCTATCATCCTGATGTTCCCGTATACAATGAAGATGGAACTTATCATGGAGTATTCTCGTCCAATTACGGCGATTTAAGAAATCCTGTAGGAATATTCGAAAGGAATACACAAAGAAACAGATTCTTTCAATTGGAAGGAAATGCCTATCTGCAATATGAAATACTACCGGGATTTTCTGCCAAAATCAGTGGTTCGTTGAAAGTCATCGATAATGATACAAAGACATTCAATGTAAAAGAGCCCGAACCGGGAAAGCCTAATTTAGTAAACGGGTTGACCATGTTCAGAGCCATGAATATAGGTTGGATTGGAGAAGGATTTTTATACTATGACAAACGCTTCTTACAGCATAAACTTAATGTTATGATGGGTTTTTCTGCCATGAAGAATACAAGCGAAGACCTTTCTGCTTCCAAAAGTGGTTTCGATTTTGAATATCCTACTTTCCAATATCTTAATGCCGGAACACTTAATCCTGTATGTTATGGTGGATATGGTGAAGACGGACTGGTTTCGGGGCTGTTAAGGTTGAACTATTCCTACGCTGACAAATATATTATTGCAGTCAATATGAGAGCAGACGGTTCCTCCAAATTTGCCAAAGGAAACCGATGGGGATATTTCCCTTCATTTTCTGCCGCCTGGAGAATGACTCAGGAAAAATTCATGAAGAATATTTCCTGGCTTGATGATTTAAAATTAAGAGTCAGTTACGGTAGTTTAGGGAATCAATCTGTAGCATCTTATGCCTATATGGCTATATATACTACTTCCCTTCCGGATGGAAGATATAGCTTCGGACCCGGCACTCAAACTTTATACCAAGGCTATTATGCAGGTGTAATGGCAAATCCGGACCTGAAATGGGAGACGACTACACAAACAAATATCGGAATAGATGCCACTCTCTTAAAAAACAAGTTGTCAGTAACTTTAGATTACTATAATAAACAGACAAAAGACATTCTGATAAATCCGCCTGCTTTAGGAGCTTACGGAAGTATAGGGAATCAGTTGATAAATGGTGCAACCGTACATAACAAAGGTTTTGAAGCAACCCTCACCTACAGAGATCAAATAAGAGATTTTTCCTATGATATTTCTTTCAATATCTCATCTTACCGTAATGAGGTAACCTCCTTAGGAAATGATGCTCAACCTATTTACGGTCCTAAATTTAGAGATGCCTATTCTATTACCCGGACAGATATCGGCAACCCCATTGGATATTTTTATGGATATAAGACAAATGGAATTTTCAAATCAGAAGCGGAAGTAAAAGCCTATACCAATTCAAAAGGAGAGTTGTATCAACCTTTAGCCCAACCCGGCGATTTTAGGTATACCGATATCAATAAGGATGGCATACTGGATTCTAATGACAGGATTAATTTAGGAGACGCGGTTCCCGACTTCTGTTATGGATTGAATCTCGATTTGAACTATAAGAATTTTGATTTAAACCTGTTCATGCAAGGAGTTCAAGGTACCCAGATTTGGAATGCTATCCGTTATACATTTGGTTTTACCGGACTGAAATATAATTATTTCTCTGAAATTATGGGAAGATGGACCCCGCAGAATGTAGACGCAACAGTGCCCCGCGCTACATGGATGGACCCCAATAATAACAAAAGACCCTCGGACTATTATCTGGAAGACGGCTCTTATTTAAGGATGAAAAATATATCATTGGGATATACACTACCTAAAGGATTGACCAAAAGGATTGGCTTAGAAAAAATACGCTTTTACATTTCTGCTCAGAACTTGTTTACCATTACTTCTTACTCCGGTTACGATCCGGAATTAGGTATCGATACGATAGGTGCTGACTTAGAAAGTAATGTGGATAGAGGACAATATCCACAATCAAAATCTTATTCATTCGGTGTAAACCTTATTTTTTAAACTTATACAATTATGAAAAGAAGTACTTACATAGCTTGCGTATTCTTAGGCATGATGCTTGCAGGATGCGATAATATATTGGACTCTAATCCTGCCGTAACCATCAGTGAAGATTTATTCTGGAAAACAGAAGATGATGCCGAGAAAGCGATAATCGGGGTATATGGCCCTCTAATGGATGAGTATTACTTTGCCGGACATACAGAACCGGTATGGGATGTTCAAAGTGATGATTTATACCGGGCAGGGGACTGGGGAGATGATGCTCAGCTCGAAACATTCAATGCCAATCCCGAACAGGGAGAATTATTTGGACGCGGATGGAAGCTTAAATTTGAAGGAATAAAGAGAGCCAATGACGTTTTAAGAAACGTTCCTGCCATGAACATCAGTGATAAAAAGAAAAATGAAGTATTGGGACAAGCTTTTTTTATGCGAGCTTTCCATTATTCACGGTTGATGCTGATACACGGAGGATTACCTCTTTATGATGAAAAGCTGCCCATCAGCGAATATAATAAACCGAGAGCTACCCATAAAGAAACATACGATTTTATAGAAAAAGACCTAGAAAAAGCGGCAGAGCTTTTGCCATTATCATGGCCTGATGCTGATTTAGGTAAACCTACCAAAGCGTCTGCATGGGGGTTGTTATGTCGTTTCTATCTATATGAAGAAAAGTATCAGGAAGTAATCAACACTGCAAATAAGATTTTTGAGCATAAAGATTTATATAGCCTGATGAATAATTATAGTGATAACTTTTTAGTAGAGAAGAGAAATGAAAAAGAAGTCTTATTTACAGTAAAGATGATGACAATGGCCGACAGTCCCGCCTGGCCTTTTAATCTTTACTTTTATCCTCATGCTTTTGGTGGCTGGAACTTTTTTCATCCCGAACAATCATTGGTAGATGAATTTGAATACCTCGATGGAAGTCCGAGACGCAAAATCAAATTTCAAAAAGAAGATTCGGAAAACTACAAATATATCTTCACTGATACAGAAGAAATAGTGGATTGGAAAAAAGAATTTATTCGGAGAGATCCTCGTTTAAGGGCAACAATCGTTACTTGCGGAGAATCTTTCAATATGGACGGAAACCTTTATACATTTCCTGCCGGAGACACGATGACAGGATATTGTTGCGGTAAATACATCGATCCAAATCATCATGCCGGTCTATGCAATCTGCATTATTGCATTGTTCGCCTGTCCGATATTTATTTGATGAAGGCAGAAGCTTTATTAAAGCAACAAGGAAGCAATGCAGAAACTGACGGACTGATTAATGAAGTAAGACGACGTGTCGGTTTGCCCGATCTTTCTAATTGTACCCTGGAGGATATTATTCATGAAAGACGTTGTGAATTTGCCACAGAAGGACTTAGACATTATGATTTAATCCGATGGAAATTAGCTAAAAACGTTTATGCGAATGATAATGGTCCTGACGGTCCGAGAACTTTTGTTGAAGGGAAACATGAATTACTTCCCATTCCTCAATCCGAAATAGACTTGAGTCAGGGAGTATTAGTACAAAACCCCGGTTATTGATTTGTTTATTCACTAAAAAAATCAGTTATGCTAAGCCGTTTTATAGTTCAAGGAGGAATAATTATATGCGCGTTACTTTCGTGCACCCCAGCCGTAAAGAAGAACTTCGACTATTCTTCCGAACTGGAATTACTTTCCCGCCCGGATTTGTTACCTGCTTTCCGTTCTCATTGCATAGTGGAACAAATATCCAGTTATGATAAAACGGGAGGAAACGATGACGGATTCAATGGCACTTATTCCTTCTTACGGAAAGAAAACGGAAAATTAGTCATAGCAGACTTAAAAGGTCCGGGAATTATAAACAGAATATGGACACCTACTCCTACCAATGATACCTTGGAGTTTTATTTCGATGGAGAAAAAGAAGCTCGCCTGAAAATCCGGTTTGAAGACTTATTTTCAAACAAACAATATCCATTTGTAGCACCGGTTTGTGGCGAAGGAGTAGGTGGTTTCTATTGTTATCTTCCTATACCCTATAAAGAAACATGCAAAATAGTGCTGAATGGACATTCAATAAAATTTTATCAAATACAATACCGTAATATGCCTGAACATGATATAGAAAGTTTTTCTACTGACCTGTCTCCACAAGCAAAGGCTGCATTGCAAAAGGTTTGTCGCACATGGCAAACCTCTACCAAGCCAGATATCCAAAACTTTACAAAAGGAAAATCAAAGACTTATCAGATAGAAGAACTTTCTTTTTCGCTTGTACCGGGAGAAGAAAAAGTTATCTTTCAGCAAAATATACCCGGACGCATAATTGGATTTGAAATAAATAGCAAACAAAACCTTCCCAAAAACATAATGCTCCATGCAGTTTGGGATAAGGAAGAAATACCGGCTATAAATATTCCATTGCAAGATTTCTTTGGGTACGCTCAAGAAAAGCCTTCAATGAATGGAATGTTGATAGGCAGCAAGTCGGGCAGACACTACTGCTTCTTACCTTGCCCATTTGACAGTACGGCTCGAATAAAACTTCAGTATTGGCCAGGGAAAGGAGAAACTGTTTCTATCTCTACAAAAGTATATTATAACACAGAAAAAAGGGACAAGCAAAAAGAAGGCAAGTTATATACCTTTTGGCATCGCGAAGTTAATCCCAAACAAGGAAAGTATTACGATTTTCTTTCAGTGAAAGGAAAAGGACACTATATAGGTACTATCCATCAGGCTCAAGGATTATACCCAAACAATATGGAATTCTTTGAAGGAGACGATTCTACGTATATAGATGGAAAATTCCGTATTCATGGTACCGGTTCGGAAGATTACTACAATGGAGGATGGTATGATTTGCCAGGGAAATGGGACGGTGCCAAAAGTTTACCATTACATGGTTGCTTAAGTTATCATTTAAAAGCAGCCTATACCGGAGGATATCGTTTCTATACATCGGATAAATTATCCTTTGAAAAAGAATTTTATATAGGAATAGAACACGGCATGGTGGGGAATATGTATCCGGTAGATTATTCTTCCGTTGCTTTTTATTATTTATTTCCTCCCGGCTAAATACACCCCTCCCAATATCAATACCGCCCCGATAAGAGCAATGACCGTCAATTGTTCGCCCAGGAAGACGGCGGAACCTATCAGCGTGAAAAGCGGATTCAGGTAAATGTAATTGGAAGCACGGACAGTGCCCAATTGTTTCAGTACGATGTTCCAGACAACAAAACAGATGAGGGAAGCCAGAACACCCAGGAATAGCAGATTGAACAGTACCGATGGTTGTAACAGTCGGGAAAAAGAAAATTGCCAGGGATGAAGCAGGAAAGCAGGAAGGATTGTCAATACGCCGTAAAAGAAGATTTTACGGGTGATGAACGTGGTACGATAACGGTTCGCCATCTTTTTCATAATCAAACTATAAAATGCCCAGGAAAGAGCGGCAAGCAACGTCAGAAAATCACCTAAGGGAGAGATTTTCAATACGAAACGACCGTTGTAAACCACCAGCGCCACACCTATCAGTGCCAACAGGGAACCGCCTATCAGACCACGCGTCGCCTTTTCTTTCTTATAAATCACTAAAGACAGAATGGTGGTGAGCAAGGGAGCGGTGCATACAATAAACGCCACATTGGTGGCCAACGTTATTTCCAGCGCCGTATTCTCGGTAAAGAAATAAAGCGAACCGCCCGTTATCCCCCCCAGCAACAACCAGCCTTCATCCTTCCAATTATCGGCAAACAGCTTGCGAGGAGAGATAAACCAAATACCTAAATAGGCGATGAGGAAACGAAGCAGAAAGATTTCCTGCGGGGAGAGACCGTGACCGATTAATACTTTTGTTGAGATAAATGTCAATCCCCAGATTCCTACCACCAGGATGGCGATGAGGTGGTAGGTATAGCTATTCTTTGTATTCATATTAACTTTCGATAAACCGACGGCAAAGATACGGACTTTCTATTTTCTACACAACGAAACGGACGTTTAAAGGGACAGGAAAAGATTTAGTAAAAACTCAGAGGAAATTTACTAAAAACCGGAAGGAAATTTAGTAAATTCTTCCCAAGTTTTTAGTAAAAATTCCCTGCCCCTTCCCAAGGGGGTGTGAAGGCGAATTTTGCTATCCGGCTAAAGAGAATGCAGAAAGGTAGAAAAAGCAAACAAGGACGGAGGAGGACAGGCGTAGACAGACATAAGGGACGCATTCTTCACAGATTGCATCCCTTCTTATATCCTAAAAAATCTTTTCTGTAAAATCCTATTGAATTTATTCAGCCAATAATTGTATTACAAACAAAAAATTAGTTTCAAAAGCACTTCACAAATATAAGCAATAAAATGCACAATGTCAAGCTTTACATGCTGTTTTTTGCATTACTACGCTACAATTCTGAAAATAAACACGTAACTTTGCACCGTTTATAACAGGAAATTAACATAGTTATCAACAATATACTAACAAATACCATTATGGAATACAATTTCAGGGAGATTGAAAAGAAATGGCAGAAGAGGTGGGTGGAAAACAAAACCTACCAGGTGACGGAAGACGAAAATAAACAGAAATACTATGTACTGAACATGTTTCCCTATCCCAGCGGCGCAGGGCTGCATGTGGGGCACCCGTTGGGTTATATCGCTTCGGACATCTACGCACGCTACAAGCGGTTGCAAGGCTTCAACGTGCTGAACCCGATGGGATTCGACGCCTACGGACTGCCTGCCGAGCAATATGCCATACAGACGGGCCAGCATCCCGCCATTACCACTGAAAACAATATCAAGCGCTACTGCGAGCAGCTGAACAAGATAGGTTTCTCTTTCGACTGGAGCCGCAAAATCAGCACCTGCGAACCGAACTACTACCACTGGACGCAATGGGCTTTCCAGAAGATGTTCAACAGCTATTACTGTAACGACACAAAGAAGGCGCGACCCATCGAAGAACTTATCGAAGCATTCCCCAAGTACGGCAACGAAGGACTGGACGCCGCTTGCAGCGAAGAGCTGCACTTCACCGCCGAAGACTGGAACGCCATGAACGAAAAGCAGCAGCAGGAAGTGCTGATGAACTACCGCATCGCCTACCTGGGCGAGACGATGGTGAACTGGTGTCCGCAACTGGGCACCGTGCTTGCCAATGACGAAGTGGTGGACGGTGTGAGCGAACGCGGCGGCTTCCCCGTGGTGCAGAAGAAGATGCGCCAATGGTGCCTTCGCGTATCGGCCTATGCCCAACGACTGCTGGACGGACTGGAGACTATCGACTGGACCGAATCGCTGAAAGAGACACAGAAAAACTGGATTGGACGCAGTGAAGGTGCCGAAATCCGGTTCAAGGTAAAGGACAGTGACCTGGAATTTACCATCTTCACCACCCGTGCAGATACGATGTTCGGCGTGACGTTCATGGTGCTGGCACCCGAAAGCGAACTTGTTCCGCAGCTCACCACCGCAGCGCAGAAAGCCGAAGTGGACGCTTACCTGGAACGCACGAAGAAGCGCACCGAACGCGAGCGCATCGCCGACCGCAGTGTGACGGGTGTATTCTCGGGAAGTTACGCCATCAATCCTTTTACCGGCGAAGCGGTTCCCGTCTGGATTAGTGACTATGTGCTGGCAGGATACGGAACAGGCGCCATCATGGCAGTGCCTGCACACGACAGCCGCGACTATGCCTTTGCCAAGCATTTCGGCCTTGAAATCCGCCCGTTGGTAGAAGGCTGCGATGTAAGTGAAGAAAGTTTCGATGCCAAAGAGGGTATCGTATGCAACTCTCCGCGTGAAGGCGTCACTCCTTATTGCGACCTTTCCCTGAACGGATTGACCATCAAGGAAGCCATCGCCGCCACAAAAGAGTATGTAAAAGAGCATAACCTGGGACGCGTAAAGGTGAACTTCCGCCTGCGCGATGCCATCTTCTCGCGTCAGCGCTATTGGGGAGAGCCATTCCCGGTTTATTATAAGGACGGTATGCCTTACATGATTGACGAAAGCTGCCTGCCGCTGGAACTGCCCGAAGTGGCCAAATTCCTGCCTACGGAAACAGGCGAACCTCCGTTGGGCCATGCCACGAAGTGGGCTTGGGACACGGTGAACAAGTGTGTAGTCGATAATTCGAAGATTGACCAGGTTACCGTCTTCCCGCTGGAACTGAACACGATGCCCGGATTTGCCGGATCGAGCGCTTACTACCTGCGCTATATGGACCCCCGGAATACCGAAGCATTGGTAGACAAGAAGATAGACGAGTACTGGCGCAACGTCGACCTCTACGTAGGCGGCACGGAACACGCTACGGGGCACTTGATTTATTCGCGCTTCTGGAACAAATTCCTGCACGACCTCGGCGTGTCGGCAGTAGAAGAGCCGTTCCAGAAACTGGTGAACCAAGGTATGATTCAGGGAAGAAGTAACTTTGTATACCGCATCAAGGATACCAACACCTTCGTTTCGCTGAACCTGAAAGACAAGTACGACACCACATCGCTTCACGTAGATGTGAACATCGTTTCCAACGATATCCTCGACATCGAAGCCTTCAAAGCCTGGCGTCCCGAATACGCCACCGCCGAATTCATACTGGAATCGCCCGAAGGAACGGAAAGCCCCACAGGCAAATACATCTGCGGTTGGGCAGTGGAGAAAATGAGTAAGTCGATGTTCAACGTCGTAAACCCCGACATGATTGTAGAGAAATACGGCGCCGACACGCTTCGCATGTACGAAATGTTCCTGGGCCCCGTAGAGCAGTCCAAGCCTTGGGACACGAACGGAATAGACGGTGTGCACCGGTTCATTCGCAAGTTCTGGTCGCTGTTCTACGACCGTAACGACCAATACCTGGTGAACGACCAGCCGGCCACGAAGGAAGAGCTGAAATCGCTGCACAAACTTATCAAGAAGGTGACCGGAGACATCGAAACGTTCTCTTACAACACATCCATCAGCGCCTTCATGATTTGCGTCAACGAACTGTTCGCCCTGAAATGCAGCAAGAAGGAGATACTGAACCCGCTTATCGTCACCCTGGCTCCCTTCGCCCCGCACGTATGCGAGGAATTATGGGAAACCCTGGGCAACGAGGGGTCTGTTTGCGACGCTCACTGGCCGGACTTCAACGAACAGTACCTGGTGGAAGATACGGTGAACTACACGGTTTCCTTCAACGGAAAAGCGCGGTTCAACATGGAGTTCCCCGCCGATGCCAAGCCGGATGCCATCGAGGCTGCCGTATTGGGCGACGAACGTTCTGCCAAATGGATAGAAGGCAAGTCTATCCTGAAAGTAATCGTTGTACCGAAGAAGATAGTAAACGTCGTTGTTAAATAAATACTATGCAGATTACAAAACCAACCAAAGCGGAATTGATGAGGGAGTTTAAGGACTACGTCTTCATCACTTTCGGACTCATCAGCTATGCAATGGGATGGGCGGCATTCCTCATTCCCTATCAGATTACGACCGGCGGTACGACCGGTATCGGAGCCATCATCTATTATGCCACGGGATTTCCCATCCAGTGGTCTTACTTCATCATCAATGCGGTGTTGATGACATTCGCCATCAAGATACTGGGCCCAAAGTTCAGCATCAAGACTACGTATGCCATCTTCGGGCTGACGTTCTTCCTGTGGTTCTTCCAGTTGCTTGTGAACGGACCGGAGGGTGTGCCCCCGCAGATACTGGGACCGGGACAGGACTTCATGGCCTGCCTGATAGGCGCGGCGATGTGCGGCATCGGACTGGGAGTGGTGTTCAACTGCAACGGCAGTACGGGCGGAACGGATATCATTGCCGCCATTATCCACAAGTACCGCGACGTGACGCTGGGTCGCATGATTATGTTTTGCGATGTCATCATCATCAGTTCCTGCTACTTCGTGTTCCACGACTGGCGGCGGGTAATCTTTGGTTTTGTAACTCTGTTTGTGATAGGTTTCGTACTGGACTATATTGTCAACAGTGCCCGCCAATCGGTGCAGTTCTTCATCTTCTCGAAAGAATATGAGAAGATTGCCGACCGCATCACGAAAGAAACACATCGTGGCGTGACGGTGCTCGACGGCATCGGATGGTACAGCAAGCACAACGTAAAGGTCTTGGTGGTGCTGGCCTACAAGCGGCAGTCCGTCGAGATATTCCGTCTGGTGAAGGATATCGACCCGAACGCCTTTATCTCCCAAAGCTCCGTTATCGGTGTGTACGGGGAAGGGTTCGACCGGTTGAAAGTGAAGTGATAAGTTTTCAAACTCAAAAACTTATAAACTCACGAACTCAAAAACTTAAAATCAATGAGAAAGAAATTTGTATTTGCTACCAACAATGCCCACAAGCTGGAGGAAGTGACCGCCATCCTGGGCGACAAAGTGGAAGTTCTGAGCATGAAAGACATCCGTTGCACGGCGGATATCCCCGAAACGGCAGATACGCTGGCAGGCAACGCGCTGCTGAAAGCCAGGTTTATCTACGAGAATTATCAAATGGATTGCTTTGCCGATGACACCGGATTGGAAGTAGAGGCGCTGGACGGAGCACCGGGCGTATACTCGGCACGCTATGCAGGCGATGCGCACAATTCGGAAGCGAATATGAAGAAACTGTTGCACGACCTGGAGGGAGTGGAGAACCGCAAAGCCCGTTTCCGTACGGTTTTCGCGCTTATCATCGACGGAAAGGAGCATCTGTTCGAAGGCATCATCAATGGCGAAATAACCAAGACAAGACGGGGCGCATCCGGCTTCGGCTACGACCCTATCTTTATCCCCGAAGGCTATACGCAGACGTTTGCCGAAATGGGAAACCAACTGAAGAATAAAATCAGCCACCGGGCGCTGGCAACGAATAAGTTGTGCAACTTTTTGCTGAAGTAGGAGAGAAAGATAAAGATTGAAAAGATATAATCAGCACTATCTGTCATTCAGAGCGAAGCGAAGAATCTACTCTCTCGAATGTACAAAGTGAAGAGATTCTTCCTCCCTACGGTCGTCTGAATGACAGATAGTGCTGTTTATCATTTCTACTGAAATATCATTCTATTTATACCACTGTAAATACTCACTTAAATCTTCTAACCGGGGATTCTTTTCTTTAATAAGATTATCTTTTTTACTTCTACTCCATCCTTTAAGACATTTTTCTCTGCATATGGCATCTGTTATATCTTGAAATTCTTCGTAATAGAGCAAGACATGGCAATTGTATCTCTTGGTAAATCCTTCCAATTTACCCGATTTATGCTCCATACAACGACGGTATAAGTTGTTGGTTACACCGATATAGAGCACGGTTCTGTTAGCATTTGAAAGAATGTAAATGAAATATCTTTCCATGGTGTTTTATAATAGTATCTGTCATTCAGACGACTGTAGGGAGGAAGAATCTCTTCGCTTTGTACATTCAGGAGAAGAGATTCTTCGCTTCGCTCTGAATGACAGATAGTACTGATTATCATTATCAAATTGTTGCGCCTTACTAAGTAATGTCGGATTAAAAGGACAGACAGTACGATTTAATCTATTTACTTACTTTTTGATTAAATAGTAGTATCTGTCATTCAGACGACCGAAGGGAGGAAGAATCTCTTCACTTTGTACATTCAAGAGAAAAGATTCTTCTCTTCGCTCTGAATGACAGATAGTGCTGATTATCATTATCGGATTATCTCACTTGCATAAGCGATGGTAGCTTTGCATGAGAGACAGCGGAATTTAATCTTTTCAGATACCACCGACTGTCTCAACATGATACTACCGCCTCTATAAACATCAATCCTTCTTCATCAGCCTATACCTCTTACAGCCCCAGCTTCGCTGAAATCTCCAGCATCCGCTGAATCGGCCTTACAGCCTTCTCCGCTATGGCGGCATCCACCTTAATCTCCGGCGACTCGTTCTTCAGGCATTCGTACAGCTTCTCCAGCGTATTCAGCCGCATGTAGCTGCATTCGTTGCAAGCACAGGTACTATCGTTGGGAGGAGCGGGAATAAACGTAGTCTGCGGACACTTCTTCCGCATCTCATGCAGGATGCCCGACTCGGTGGCAACGATGTAAGACTTCTCGGGATGAGCCACGGCATACTTCAGCAGTGCAGCCGTAGAACCCACCACATCCGCCAGCTTCAGCACCACACCCTTGCACTCGGGATGCGCCAGAACGACAGCCCCGGGATTCTCCCGTTTCAGCTCGATAATCTTTTCCACCGAGAACTGTTCGTGCACGTGGCAGGCACCGTTCCACAACAACATCTGGCGGCCCGTCACGGAATTGATGTAATTTCCCAGGTTGCGGTCCGGACCGAAGATAATCTTCTCGTCCTGCGGAAAGCTTTCCACTATCTGGCGGGCATTGGTCGAGGTCACCACCACGTCGGTCAACGCCTTCACCGCTGCCGTGGTGTTCACGTACGAAATCACCGTATACCCCGGATGCTCGGCAACAAACCGTCCGAACTCATCCGCCGGGCAACTGTCCGCCAGCGAACAGCTTGCCGCCATGTCGGGCACCAGGACTTTCTTTTCGGGACAGAGCACCTTGGCCGTTTCGCCCATAAAGTGCACACCACACATCACAATGATGTCGGCCTCCGTCCGTGCCGCCCATTGCGCCAACGCCAGACTGTCGCCCACGTAGTCGGCTATGTCCTGTATTTCACCCTTCTGGTAGTAATGCCCCAGAATCACCGCGTTCTTCTCTTCCTTCAGTTGCTTGATAGCTTCAATCAGATTATCCATAATTATCTTTTTATTTCTCTTCTCTTTTTAAAAAATCTCTTGATAGTGATGATAGGCTGTTAATAGTGTGAACAAGTAAATACGATTTTTCTTGTACAATAAGTTATTAGTCCGGGAGCTGACTTTATCCGGCAGTTATCAACGGCGCTTGTCCGCGTGTATCTCTTGATAGTAAGTCTTCTACTCCGTTGTCTTCCTCCTTCATCAACATCTTGTTGATAAACTGCAAAGTTAATAACTTTAAGTAGAAAACCGGGTGAAAGAGTACTGAAAAATGTGTTTAAACCTCCTTGGAATTTTTCGGCTAACTTATTTGGTTTGTTGATTGTAGCCTTGTAATAGGCATTCCTATGAATAATGCAAGAGTTATTTCTTAAATTCTTTCCCGCGGGTATTGACAGGTTTTCAACGGTTATTAACCGGGATGTGAACGGAAAGAAGTATCTTTGTCCCGACGTCGGTGAATAATGTGCCGTTGTGCACGTGAATGTATGCCGCCCGACAGATGCAAGTGTCTGTCGTCTTGGAGGCTTGTGTCTGTGCCGACAGAGGCCTGCGTTTGTCACGACAGACACAAGCCTCCAGGAAACGACTTTTAAATGACTGATTTATAACGTAAGTTTCGCCTGTTGCAGACAGGGTTGGGTTTTTAAGTTTTTGAGTTTTTAAGTTTCCGGCTGTATGTGGGTATGATGTGGGCAGGTGAAAGAGAGTGTGGATAGGGGTAACTTATAAACTTAACAACTTATCAACTACAGCAAGTTGAAAACTTGCGAAACTTAAATTAATACCTATTGATAAGTGTTATGCGTAAACTGAAGATAACAGAATTGAACCGCATCAGTGTGGAAGAGTTCAAGGAAGCCGAGAAGCTGCCGCTTGTGGTGGTGCTAGATAATATCCGCAGCCTGCACAACATCGGTTCGGTCTTCCGCACGTCGGACGCTTTCCGCATCGAGTGCATCTATCTCTGTGGCATCACGGCCACTCCGCCCCATCCCGAGATGCACAAGACGGCGCTGGGGGCGGAATTCACCGTGGATTGGAAGTATGTTAATAACGCGGTTGAAGCTGTTGATAACTTGCGAAACGAAGGTTACACAGTCTACTCCGTGGAGCAGGCCGAAGGCAGCATCATGCTGGACGAACTGTCGCTGGAGCGCGGCAGGAAGTATGCCGTGGTGATGGGTAACGAGGTGAAAGGCGTTCAGCAGGAGGTAATCGACCATTCGGACGGCTGCATCGAAATTCCTCAGTACGGTACGAAGCATTCGCTGAATGTATCGGTTACGGCGGGGATTGTGATTTGGGATTTGTTCAAGAAGTTAAGGTAAGAATAGGGATTGAAGGGTGAACGGATGCTGTTACAGAATGGACTCTTTCACAAGAAATGAACAGGTGTTCATTTGGTTATTAACTGATTGTTTACAATGAATCTTAGTTTATTAACAGGCTTAGAGGTTTGATTTCCACAATTTTGTGTCTTACGTCATTTTCATTACTAACATCCTTATCAACATTTTCTTAACCATATAAAGAAAGTAATCCGTATGAATGGTATTGCCCCCAAGTCAATGATGTGGAACCTGTGGCATGGTTGTCATAAGCTGAGCGAAGGTTGCCGGCATTGCTATGTCTATCGTGGCGATGCGAAACGGGATATTGACAGCAGGGTAGTGGTGCAGACTAAAAACTTCGACCTGCCCGTGCGGAGGAAACGGAATGGTGAGTATAAGATACCGCCGGGAACTCTGGTTTATACCTGCTTCACTTCCGATTTTCTGCTGGAAGATGCCGACTCGTGGCGAGCTCAGGCGTGGGAGATGATACGCACGCGCAGCGACCTCCACTTCCTGATGATTACCAAACGCATCGACCGCCTGGCCGCTTGTCTGCCTGCGGATTGGGGAGACGGGTACGACCATGTCACCATCTGCTGCACGGTGGAAAACCAGGCCTGTGCCGATTACCGCCTGCCCATTTACCGTGCCCTGCCCGTGAAGCACAAGGTTATCATCTGCGAACCGTTGCTGGAGCGCATCGACCTGAGCGCTTACTCCATTGGCGAATGGATTGAGCAGGTAGTGGCAGGAGGAGAGTCGGGATATGAAGCCCGTCCCTGCAACTTTGACTGGGTGATGGAGCTTCGCGGCATTTGTGTGCAGAACGGTGTGTCGTTCTGGTTCAAGCAGACGGGCGCGAAGTTCATAAAGGACGGAAGGCTGTACAACATTGCCCGGCAGTTTCAGCACTCGCAGGCGCGGAAGGCGGGGATTAATGTGGAGTAGGGGGACGACAGAAGACGATATGCCACTGACTGCCTTTTACTCCGGCAGCCGGAAGACAAAGAACGGGTCGTCGTCATTGGTGGAGAAGACGTAAAGCGTGTGCCGTGCTTCGTCTACGGTGAAGTAGCCCCAACGGTCCAGTTTGTATTTCCTTATCGGGTTGCCGCCCCAATCATACTGTTCGATGTACATGTAGTAGTTCTTTTTGGCTGCTTCTCTGCCTACTTCCATCGGGGTGCGTCCGCTGTAGATGCAGTATACGTAGTCCTTCTGGGGACAGATGCCCCAATAATGCGTAACGTTCGTGTCCAGTCCGTTGGCTATCTTTAAGCTGCCATCGTCAAATCCTTTTTGTTGAAAGTTCAACGTGCGGACGTTCTGCCCGTCTATATCCATGAATTTGATTAGTTTGAAATACTTGTATGCATACACCATCCGTTTTCGGGAAGGGTCTACGGCGAAGTCGCCGATGTATCGGAAAGGCGACTTGAACTTGGGGTCGAAAGCCAGGTTGCATATTTCTTTTATCTCCGTCGAATCGTTTACCCGTCGTGCCTGCATGATTGCTTTTCCTTTGCGGGTTTCACCGATGTAGTAGAAGTTATCCGGAGAGATATTTACGATGCTTTCCAGAAAAACGTAATTGTATTTTTTCGGCAGGTGGCTGAAGAGGGAAGGATAGGGGTGCAGGTTGCCTTCCTTATCCATGCGATACATATCCGTGGTGGCATTGTAGACGTAGCAGAGCGAGGCAGTATCGGGAGTTTCAATCAAAGTGGTAAAGTTGAATTCTCCGGGACCGTTGCCTCGCACTCCGGCATACTTGCGGAGTGTTAGTTCGGGATAGTTCCATAGCATGAAGCAATGGTTTCTTGTGCGGTTTCGCATCACCATGCGGTCCCCTTTTATAAGGGCGTGGCATCCGCCAATTCGGAAGATGGTGGTATCAGGCACTATGTTTTCTCCTTTCAGTTCCACTACTTCGCCAAAAGGGTCTTTATCTTTCAGAAACACATCTTCCGCCACTAAGGGAGGCAGCGGCTTGTCTGCTTTCACAATCGTATCTTTTACAACGGTTTCAGCAGATTGCTGTGACTTCTTTTCTCCTTTGCACGAAAAAAGCAGGAGAAGTGCCAGCGGCATTAAAAGTTGAAAGCTTTTCATAAGCAAGTATTGATTGGTTAATGGGCAACTTCTCTACTACGAAGCAGAGAATGGTACAAAGATAGAATTAAATTTGTCGCACAGGCTTTTTTTTTCTACTTTCATTGATAAATAAGAAATCTTTTAGGGGTATTGATTTTCACAGGTGTCTATTTAAGAAACGGCATACTATGGAAATATATACCTTACTGTCCAAATACTTGTCCGGCGAAGCCACCTGTCAGGAAATAGCTGAATTGGAGGAATGGCGCACCGTCGATGAAAAGAATGAAAAAGAGTTCCGGGAACTTTCCGAGAGTTGGAAGTTGGCTCATGAATCTTTTTCATTCGTTGTCCCCGATAAAGAGAAAGTGTGGAACCGAATCGTGACTAACCTCAACCGGATGCAGCCCGTCAGGACTTATTCACGGGCAGTCATTTACCGTGCTGTTTCGGTTGCTGCGACGGTTGCCTTGCTGATAGGATTGTCCCTGCCCATGTTGTTTTCTGCACAGGAACCGGGCAGTCCGGTCAGTTTTAAAGCACCAGTGGGTCAGAAAGCGGAAGTGGACTTGCCCGATGGCACTCGTGTTTTTCTGAATTCAGGGTCCGTACTTACTTATTCTACCGACTATAACCGCACCAACCGTTCTGTCACACTGCGGGGACAAGCTTTTTTCAACGTTGCAAAAGATGAAGAGCATCCTTTCGATGTATCGGTGGGGAATGTCAAAGTAGTGGTTCATGGAACTTCTTTCGATGTAAATGGCTATGAAGATACGTCTGAGATTGCCGTGACTTTATTGACCGGGCGTGTCAGTATCCTTTCTTCTCTTTCCGATAAGGTGCTTGCCACTATGAAGCCGAATCAGAAAGCTATTATCTCCCTGTCTGCTAAGGACAAATGTACGTTGGCGGACTGTGATGCCGAAGCAGAATCCGTATGGCGATTGGGGAAACTGAAGATTAACGGAGAAGGACTTGCCGAAGTGGCTCGTAAGATGGAACGCTGGTATGGAGTAAAGATTGCTTTGGACAACGTCAATCCTGACAAACATTACTGGATGACGATTAAGACAGAATCCCTTAAGGAGACGCTTGAGATAATTAACCGTATTACACCCATCAATTATTCAATAAACGGAGAGGAGGTAGCCATCACATGTAGATAAATATATAAAAAGCGGACGCAGAAGATGGCCGTCTTCCGCGTCCCTATGCAATATCCCGGGTATGATTATTATTCGCTGAGCGAATAGTAAAGGGAAGTCTTGCATTTTTGCAGACAAAGGTAATAATTTATTCTTTATTTAACCTTAAATGAGTTTACAATGTTAAAACTTAGACAACTATTATGCAGTATTTTTATAGGGTTCTGCCTGCTTTCTTATTCCACTGTCTTTGCACAGAACTCCGGTAACGTACATATTCCCTCAGGGAAGACCACACTGAAAAGCTTGATACAACAGATAGAAAAGCAAACGGACTATTCCTTTGTTTTTGATAATTCCATTTCATTGGACGAAACCGTATCTCTGGAAGGAGGGACAAAGGAGGTAAAATCCATCTTGAAACAAGCCTTCCGGGAAAACCGGATAACCTTTGAAATCGTGGGGCAGCAGATAATATTGAAGAAAGCACCTCAAAGTAACCTCTCCGGCAGGAAGATTACCGGGACGGTGACGGACGAACAAGGCGAACCGGTGATTGGCGCAAGTATCCGGATTAAAAAAGTCAATACGGGAACTATCTCCGATGCAAACGGCTACTTCTCATTGGTAGTGCCGGATAATGCCGAAATCGAGGTATCTTTCGTGGGTTATATGACCCGGACTTTGCGGGTAGATACCCGGCAGAATTACCGGATTGTGATGAAAGAAGATACGCAAAGTCTGGCGGAAGTAGTAGTGACCGCTTTGGGCATCAAGCGTGAAGAAAAAGCATTGGGCTATGCCGTGCAGAATTTAAAAGGAGACCATCTGCAGACGGTGAAAGGCATTGATGTAGGTTCGTCGTTGACGGGTAAGATATCGGGTGTGAACGTATTGAATTCAAGTGAATTCGGTGAAGGTCCTCAAATCCTGGTACGTGGTGAAGAACCTTTGCTCGTCATTGACGGTATTCCTTATGCCAATATGACTTTGCGTGAAATCGCTTCGGATGATATAGAATCGTTGAGTGTACTGAAGGGAGCTACGGCTTCGGCTCTGTACGGGTCGCGCGGGCAGAACGGTGCCATCATGGTAACTACGAAGAGGGGTGCCGAAAAAGACGGCATCAGTGTTTCGGTGAATAGCGGCACCATGTTTTCGGCAGGGTATCTGGCTATTCCTGAATTACAGTCTGCCTATGGGCGGGTGTTGAAACAAAATGCGGACGGTACTTTGGAATATGTACGTTCGGCCGACGGTTCGTGGGGAGCTCCGCTCGAAGGCCAGGAAGTCATTCAATGGGATCCGGTTTCGAAGACCATGAAACCCATGCCTTACATTGCCCGTGGCAAGAATAACTTCAAGAATTTCCTGGAGCAGGGATACATACTGAACAATAACGTGAGCATTGCGCACAAAGGGAAATACGGAAATATACGCGCTTCGGCTACTTGGGTGAACAACAAAGGACAATACCCGAACTCTACTTATAATAAATACACCTATACGTTAGGCGGAGATATAAAGTTCGATAAGTTCTCGTTCACTACGAACCTGGCTTATAATAAACATGAATCGCCGAACTTGGGATTCAACGGTTACACGGGTTACGACCCTATGTACAGTTTACTGATCTGGGGCTCTCCCGACTGGGATATAAGAGAATATAAAGATTATTGGCTGATACCCGATGAAGTTCAGAACAGCAGTTATACGGCGGGGAATAACAATCCTTATTTTGACCGCTACGAAAGATTGCATACCTTGAATAAAGATATTTTCAACGGATCTTTTGAACTGAAATATGAACCTGTGCGATGGTTGAACGCGTTAGTTCGTCTGGGGTATGATACCTACAGTAATCGACAGGACGTCAGAATTTCGAAGGGTTCATTCCAAGGAGGAGGTAACTCCAAGGTCATCTCCGGTGGAACGGAAGTATGGGGAGAATCACAGAAAGGTTCCTATAATACGGGCATAGGACGTGGATATAGTATTAATGGCGACTTCATTGTTTCCGCCGATTATCGTTACCGCGATTTTACGGTAGACGGTTTTGTGGGTGGTTCTATTATGTATAATCAGGATGAAGGAATGGAAGCGTTTACGAAAGGCGGACTTTCTGTTCCGGGTTTCTATTCCCTGAAAGCTTCGATAGACCCGGCCCGTGTTTCTTCTAAGATGTATAAGAAGCAGACCAATAGTTTGTATGGTCGTGTAGGGCTGTCATGGCGTAGTCTGGCATTTGCCGAAATGACCCTACGAAACGATTGGGTATCTACACTTCCCGAGTCCACCCGTTCTTATCTTTATCCGTCCTTTTCGGGCAGCTTTGTAGTTTCTAAATTGCTACCGGAATTAAAGTGGTTGTCCTTGTGGAAATTCAGGGGTTCCTGGGTTACTTCGAAGAAGGCGGCGGATATCTATGCCATCAATTCCGTCTTAAGTGTGAATAGTAGTGTTTGGGGTTCATTAAGTTCGGCTGTGCTGCCTACTACTATCCGGGGCACGGATATATTGCCCGAATCTACTCGTACGTATGAATTCGGTACGGCTGTCAATCTATTCAAGAACAGATTTTCTTTCGATATCGCCTACTACAACAAGAAAGCTTATGACTTTATAAAGAGTGCCAGTATCAGTCCTTCTTCGGGATATTCTTCCAACTTTGTGAATACGGATGAAGAAGTTACCCGAAGAGGTGTGGAACTTACTGTCAGCGGTACTCCGGTTGAGACAAAAGATTTCCGTTGGGAAGTGTCGTTCAATTGGTCGAAGTATGCCGATTATTATACGAAATTGGATTCCGTTTATTCGGCAGACAAGCCTTGGGTGAAAGTAGGGGAGAGAGCCGATGCGTTTGTTTATCGTGACTATCTGAGAGACCCCGAAGGAAATATCATCCACAACTCTTCCGGTTTGCCTGAATATTCGAAGTATGACCAGAAATATGGTAATCAGGGTCCTGACTGGATATGGGGTCTGAACACTACGCTGAAGTATAAGAACTGGCAATTGGCGGTGTCCTTCGACGGACGGGTAGGCGGTAATATAACATCGGTTACGGAGATGTATATGTGGCGTTCCGGTAATCATCCCGGCTCTGTGACTCCTGAACGCTATCAGGATATGAAGAATCCTGGGACCAAGAACTACATAGGGAAAGGCGTGAAAATCGTTTCCGGTACCGTACAGTATGATACATATGGTAACATTATCCCCGGTTCTGACACTCGGGTATTTGCACCCAACGATATTGCCACTACTTATAAATCGTACGTCGAGGGTTATCACAAAGGTACGGCATGGGGAGGAGCTGCCTCCGGAGCCGATATTTATAGCGGCACCTTCTTCAAATTAAGGGAAGTTTCGCTTACTTATAATGTTCCTGCTGCGATTTGTTCCAAGATAAAGGCTCATTCTTTATCTGTCTCTGCCATTGGTCAGAATGTACTGTTCTGGGCGAAAGAGTTTAAATATTCCGACCCCGACGGAGGAAGTGAAAACTTCTCAGACCCTTCACAGCGCTATCTGGGTTTTAATATAAAAATAGGTTTCTAACTTATCAATAATGACTTCATTATGAAAATAATACATCGAATCGTATATATGACAGGCATCATCAGCCTGGCTTGTTTGTCTGCATGTAACAACTTTGAAGACATAAATACCAATCCGGATTCTATTACCAAAGCAAGTGCTTCCATGTTGTGCACTAATATAATACTGAGTAATTTGAAATTCAATGGTATAGATTCCAAAGCATATTTGGAGCAGGATGCCCTTGCCAAATATATAGGGTATGCCAACGAAAGCCAGATGGCAACCCAGTATAACAGTTTCGGAAACAGTAGTTTCGGTCAAATGACTTTACTTCCTAATATTGAGAAGATGGTGGAATATGCCGAAGGTACCACGATGGAAAACTCTTATAAAGGAATAGCCAAGTTCTCCCGCGCCTACCTGTTTTATAAGCTGACTATGCGTGTAGGGGATATTCCGTACAGTCAGGCCAATCAGGGAGCTATCGGTAATTATCGTCCTGTGTATGACACTCAAAAAGAAGTATTGCTCGGCATACTGGATGAATTGAAGGAAGCAGATGCTTATTTTGCCAAAGGGGTTCGTTTTGAAGGTGACCCTACGCCTTTTGCGGGTGAACCTGAGAAATGGAGAAGGGCGTCTAATGCTTTTGCTTTACGGATTCTGATGAGTATGAGCAAGAAAGCGGATAACGCTTCGTTGAAACTGAAAGAGCGTTTTGCTGAAATCGTGCGTTCCGGTTATCTGTTGAATGAATCCGACGGATATCTGGGACTGATGTACAATTCCATCAATAAGCATCCCTTGTCCGGTACGAATGACCTTTTTACAAGTCGTACCGTGATAAGCTCCTTATTGATAGACGAACTCAAAAAACTGAATGACCGGCGGTTGTTTTATTTTGCCGAACCTGCAAGTATCGAGATTGCCGGTGGCGCATCAGAGTCGGATATGAATGCGTACGTGGGAGTAAACACATCCATGGATTATGCCTTGATGACGAATGAATATCTGAAAGGTGCTTATTCCCTCTTGAATGTCCGGTACTTGAGAGATGCCACTTGTGAGCCCCGGATGATGGTATCTTATGCCGAGCAGCAGTTCATACTGGCCGAAGCTCGTATCCGCGGATGGATTACCACAGGCAGTGCTGAAGAATATTATCAATCGGGAGTAGAGTGGGCGCTAAAAATGCAAATGGAAACCAAAGGCAATGAATATGCCCACGGCATGGAAATTACTCCGGACTATATAGCTGGTTACTTCACCGGTGACGCCGCTTTTAAGAGTACGATGGAAGAGCAATTGAAGCAAATCTGGATGCAGCGTTACATTTTTAATTTCATGCAGGATGCTGAAGAAAGCTATTTTGAATATCGCCGAAACAAATACCCTGAGTTTCCCATTGATTCGAATACTAATCTGAATTTAGAGAATACTTCAGCCATACCTATGAAATGGCTTTATCCTACTTCGGAAACCAATTATAATAGAGAGAATCTTAAAGCTGCTTTGGATAGACAATATAATGGTTATGATGAAGTAAATAAGTTGATGTGGATACTTATTGAGGAGTGAAACAAGTAGCAGGGGAGTTAATTATACCTTCCGCATTGGCTGTCGGCAAGCAGAAACCATTTAGGGAGAATGTGCGCCGGCAGCAATCAAAAGGGTCTATCATAATGAAATAAACAAGAGGAGGAAGGAAAAGGAAGTAGTTGCCAAGGTTTCGCGTATTCGTTTTAAGGCAATTCCCATTTGGGCTTCGACAGTCTTTATCGATATATTCAGTCTCGCGGCTATCTGTTTGTAGGTAAGCTTTTCTTGGCGGCTTAGCAAGAATATTTCCCGGCATTTCTCGGGCAGTTGGTTGATGATGTTGTTCAGCAATAAGGTAAATTGTTCAATGTCGAAACATTCTTTTCCTTGCCTTTCCTGCTTTTGTTGGTTGAACCAGTTCTCTAATAGGTAATGGCGGTTTTGCTCGTCGCGAAGATAATTCAGCACCTTGTTTTTAGCCGCATGAAACAGGTAGGTTTTGATGTATTGTATTTCAATCTCTTCTCTGTTTTCCCACAGTTTCAGGAAAACTTCTTGCAGAATATCTTCTATGATGGTTATGTCTTGGGTATAAAAGCTTAGGAAATGACACAGTGGTTCATAATATAAGTCATAGTATTTTCGGAAAGTGGTGATATCCATTTTGCAGCATTCTTTTACAGTTGTCCGCTTTCCACCATCAATATCACCCGTTCCGTCAGCGCATCGTCTCCCAACGGGTCGTACTGTTTCTTCAGGCTGGCGCCGAACAGGGCGGCGAAGGTCTGGTAGAATCCGGCTTTGAAAGGACCCATGAAAGCCTTTACCAGTTCGTAGCCGGTGGAGTGGGTCTGGCGGTCGACGAGCTTGATGAGGAGTTTGCCCTGGGCGAAAGTCAGTTTCTTCATGCGGGGAGTGTATTGTTCTTTCAGGCTTTTCTCTACGGCTTTCATGTGCTTTTGGCGCGCTTTGTCGTTGGGTAGGGTCATCATGTATTCGTAGGTTTCGATGATGGCTCGGTTCACCTCTTTGGAGATGGGAAGCACTTTCTTTACGTCCCGTATCAGTTTGTAATACTTTGCCATCTCGCGCTTGTTTTTAAACTTGAGCGGCTTGAAGATATAGACAGTAGGGAGCTTTACGTAGGGGATGGTATCTCCTTCGTACACGCACATCGGGGTAAGGTAGACATTCTTCTGCGTGACAGTCGGGGCAGACTGTACTTGCGCCACACATTTCGTGCCGGTAAGTAGCAGAAACAGAATGAGTAATCTTATGGAGAATAGCGTTTTCATCGATGCAAAAGTACAGCATTCTGTCGAATCTTATTGCATTGCAGGCAGGTTTTCCTTGTTCCATTAACTTATTTAAGGTAACTTTGTCGTCCAAACATCAAAAAGCGACCTGTTGCGATGAAAACGGCCAACATAGGAGTCTTTATAAGTATGCTGTTAATGACTCCTATGCTTGTAGCTCAAAACACGGACAATTCTCTTTGGGAAGAGAACCTGGAACAACTCCTGACGGGGGAAGAAGAAGACCATAACTGGGAGGATGAACTCGAAGAACTGTCCCGGCGGATGGAAGAACCCCTCAACCTCAATACCACTACCAAGAAGCAACTGGAGCAGTTTCCTTTCCTTTCTGACGTGCAGATAGAAAACCTGCTGGCCTACGTCTATATATACGGGCAGATGCAGACCCTCTACGAACTGCAACTGGTGAAGGAGTGGGATAAGCGGACCATCGCATTGCTCTTGCCTTTTGTATGCGTGCAGCCTGTTCCTGCAAAGCTTCGTTATCCTTCGCTCAAGACCATCGGGAAGTATGGCAAGCATCAACTTCTCACCCGGCTGGACGTTCCTTTCTATACGCGCAAAGGATATCAGAAGAATTATCTGGGGACTTCGTTCTATCATTCCCTTCGTTATGACTTTCATTACAAAGATTACCTCCGGATAGGGATAACAGCCGAGAAAGATGCGGGAGAACCCTTGTTCGCCTTGCACGACCGCAAAGGATATGATTATTATTCCCTTTATCTTTTGATTAAGAACCTCGGCAGGCTGAAGGCGCTTGCCTTGGGCAATTACCGGTTGAACTTCGGGCAGGGATTGGTGCTCAGTACGGGATTCCGCTTAGGCAAAACCTTTTCAGCGTCCACATCGGCGTCTCACACCGGAGGAATCCGGAAGCACAGCTCTACAGATGAGTATAACTATTTCCGGGGAGCAGCGGCAACCATCGGCATCCTCGCTTCGCTGGAGTTTTCCGCCTTTTACTCCCACCGCCCGATGGATGGAGTCATCCAGGGCGGAGATATCACCTCCATCTACAAGACGGGCTTGCACCGTACGAAAAAGGAGGCTGACAAGCAGAACGCCTTCGCCATGCAAGTGATGGGCGGAAACCTTACTTACGACAAGAACACACTGAAAGTGGGACTGACCGGTATCTATTACTTCTTCGACCGTCCCTACGAACCCAAACTGAATAAATACGCCCGCTACAATCTGCACGGCAACCACTTCTATAACGTCGGCATCGACTACAAATACCGCCTGGGACGTTGGTCCTGGACGGGCGAGGCGGCGACCGGAAAGAAAGGGTATGCCTTGTTGAATCAATGGAAGTACCGTGTGTCTTCCGACTATCAGTTCCTGCTGATACACCGGTACTATTCTTACGATTACTGGGCGTTCTTTGCCCGCTCCTTCGGCGAAAGCGGTACGCCCCAAAACGAAACCGGCTGGTATCTGGCGGCGGAAGTGAACCCTTTCGCCCGCTGGAAGTTCTTCGCTTCACTGGACTTATTCTCTTTCCCGTGGTGGAAGTACCGCATCAGCAAGCCTTCCCGCGGAGTGGACGGGATGTTTCAGGCTTACTATTCGCCCCGGCGGAATATGTCCATGTACTTCAATTACCGATATAAGCAAAAGGAAAGGGACGTAGCGGGGACAGGCGGGAAAACCATCTTGCCTGTTTACCATCACCGCTTCCGCTACCGGCTTACTTATACTCCGGGCGTGTGGAAGTGGCAGACTACCATCGATTACAACCGCTTCCATTCGCTGGGGAAGACTCCGAGCCGGGGATATCACTTTACGCAGTCTTGCGGATATGCCTGCCCTTGTTTCCCCCTCTCCGTTTCCCTCCAGGCCACTTGCTTCCATACGGACGATTACGATTCGCGCATCTACGTCTATGAGAAGGGATTGCTGAATACCTTCTATGTGCCGTCGTTCTCTGGCCGTGGCTTCCGCTATTCCGCCCATTTGCGCTATGACCTGAATGCGGTCTTTATGCTTATCGCCAAATTCGGACAAACCGTCTATCAGGACAGAGACGAGATAGGCTCGGGCAATGACCTGATAGACGGTAACCGGAAATCGGACTTACAGATGCAGCTCCGGTTGAAGTTCTGAACCGGGTTCCGGTTGCTGCATCCCTCCTTATTTGTCGCTCTCTTCCAAACGGAATATCTCATTTACCGGCTTGTTGAACACTTCGGAAATCTTCAGCGCCAATAAAGTGGAAGGTATATACTTTCCCGACTCTATCGCATTGATTGTTTGCCGGCTCACTTTGGTGGCGTCCGCCAGTTGTTGCTGAGTCATGTGCAGAATGGCTCTTTCTATTCTCAATGTATTAGTCATTATGGCTGTTTCTGAATTTATAAAGTTCGATATTGTATTTTATAATGAATAAGATAAGTATCATGAACAGGTCTATGAATACAAAGTTCAGATATTGTAAGTCATATATCAGCAGCGTGCATACGATGAGCAGGAAATAGCCCGTCAACGTAGCCCAGATAAGCGAGCCGGCGCGGATATTGGCAATACATTCGTCCTCGTCTTTTTCTTTGGAAAAGCCGATAAAGAGGAGGGAGAGGGTAAGTCCAATCATACTTACTTCATCAAACATCGAATTCCGGATCATTCCCCAGGGAATCACGGAAAGCACTTTGATATTCAGCCATTGCTCGCTGTAGGCACCGAACAGGCAGATGTAGCCCATGATGAACGAAGGTACAAACATCACCCAACCTACCTTCCTGAAAGCGGTTGGAAACAAATAATTCTTTTTCATAATAGTATGTGTATTGGTTACGCCACAAAAGTAATGTATACTTTACATATAAGCAATCATATTAGATAAAAAGTAATGTATACTTTACATTTTTCTTGCAGATAAGTCCCTACTTCGATGCACACGATTGTAGTTTCCTCAAATCTTTCATGCCCGTAGATTGTTTAATCTATCAGTTTCACGTAACTTTGTCCTGTCTAAGTGCTGAAGACTTAATCGTTTAAAATCGTAAGTAGTATGACTGTCATTTATCCGTCTCCCATCTTCGGCCCCGTACATTCGCGGCGACTGGGAGTATCATTAGGAATTAACCTGTTGCCCGCCGACGGCAAAGTGTGTACCTTCGACTGTATTTATTGCGAATGCGGCTTCAATGCCGACCGCCGTCCCAAGCAGAAGCTGCCTGCGCGCGAGGAAGTTCGCTCCGCACTGGAAGCCCGCTTGCAGGAGATGCAGCAGAACGGACCCGCACCCGATGTGCTTACCTTTGCCGGAAACGGCGAACCCACAGCGCATCCGCAGTTCCCGGAAATTATAGAAGATACGCTGGCATTGCGTGACAAATACTTCCCCCGGGCGAAAGTAAGCGTATTAAGCAATTCCACCTTTATCCACCGCCCGGCCGTATTCGAAGCGCTGAATAAGATAGATAACAATATCCTCAAACTGGATACGGTGGACGAGCAGTATATCCGCGAGCTGGACCGGCCTTGCGGCACTTATTCCGTTGCCTCCATCATCGAAGGCATGAAGGCATTCCAGGGGAATTGCATCATTCAGACCATGTTCCTGAAGGGCGGATACCAGGGAAAAGAGATGGATAATACTTCCGATGCGTTTGTGCTGCCCTGGCTGGAAGCCGTCAAGCAGATAGCTCCCAGACAGGTGATGATTTATACCATCGACCGCGAAACACCCGATCATGACTTGCAGAAAGCTACGCCGGAAGAACTGGATCGCATTGCGGCATTGGTGAAGGAAGCGGGTATCGAGGTGAGTGTCTCTTATTGAGCCCCCGTCCTTCCATATCGCGCTGAGGCCGATATGTTCGTTTTCATTTCCATACCCCCAAATCATACTTCCCCTCCACCTTCCTTTCCACCTCATCGGGCAGGGCGGGGAAGAAGTCGATGCCCGTCAGGCGCTCCACATCGTCTACGGAATTGGCATACATCTTCATTGGACGGTTGCCCGATTCGTTCTTGTAGACGAAGCCGATGGCTTTGGGCGGACGGCTGTCGGCGCAGAGTATGACTTTGAAGAAAGCGTCGGGGACGGCGATGCGGTGCTGCTTGCCGATGGTGCGCGGCTTCTTTCCGGAGAAGACGGGACCGCAAACGATGTAAAGCCTGCCCTCCTTCTTCGCCCATTGGCGGCACGCTTCTTCCAGCTCCTTCCAGTCCCCGCGGTTCAGGTTGTGGTTCTGCGGACAGATGTTGGTCATGTAGAAACTTTCCTGCATCGCTTTCCAGTGCCAACGGTTGTCGCCCGCCGGACACATGTGGCCGCGGTCCCAGCCGCTGCGCTTGTAGTCGTCCGTGGTCACGGCTTCGCTTTCGTCCAGGTCAGGGTCGGGCAGGAACTTGTCCGTACGGCTTTCGCGCTCCTTCAGCTTGTCGCGGGTCAGCTCCCACGCCACCCAGTTGGGTACCTTCCGCTGCCGGTTGTAAGAGACGGTGTAGCCCTTGCGTTGCAGGATAAGTTCGGGCACATTGGTCAGCGGAGCAGGCAGGAGGATGTTGACGGGCTTTGCCTTTTCCACCGCCGGTTGCGTGGTGGTCGCCGGAAGCCGGGTTTTCAGTGCCTCGGAGACGGGCTGACGGTACAGATAGATGAGCGCTGCCGTGATTGCCAGGCAGACCAGCCACCGGAACCGGTTCTTTTTTCTTCTTTTTGCCATTGCGATGCGTTGTTTATAAGAGTTTGCGGGCACGTTCCAGCGCCACGTTGATGTTGGGGCAGATGTTGTCCCGTCCCAGCAGTTCGTAGAAGCCTGCCTTTTCCAGTACCGAGTGCACCTTGCCGTTCACGCCGGAGAGCACGATGGTAATCTTCTCCTTCTTCGACATCCGGCAGAGGCTTTCCAGGTTGTGGATGCCCGTGGAGTCGATGAACGGCACTTTCCGCATCCGGATGATACGCACCTTCGGGCGGTCGCCCAGTTGTGCCATGACCTCTTCGAACTTGGTTGCGATGCCGAAGAAGTAGGGGCCGTTTATCTCGTACACTTCCACGCCTTCGGGAATCAGCAGATGCTCTTCGTTGGTGGCGATATCCGTTTCGGCGTTGGGGTCAATCTCGTCTTTGATGACCGAAATCTCCGTAGTCTCCATCACCCGGCGCATAAAGAGCACGCAGGCGATGACCAGTCCCACTTCGATGGCGATGGTGAGGTCGAAGATAACGGTGAGGAAGAAGGTGAGCAGCAGCACGGTGACGTCCGACTTGGGATTCTTCAGCAGCCCTTTGAAGGTGCGCCATCCGCTCATGTTGTAGGACACGATTACCAGTACACCCGCCAGGCACGCCATCGGGATGTATTGCGCCAGCGGCATCAGGAACAGCAGTATCAGCAGCAACACCACAGCATGAACCATTCCTGCCACAGGCGTCTTGCCGCCGTTGTTGATGTTTGCCATCGTCCGTGCGATGGCGCCGGTAGCGGGTATTCCGCCAAAGAGGGGGGTAACAAGATTGGCTGCCCCCTGGGCTATCAGCTCGGTGTTGGAGTCGTGCTTGTCGCCGATTACGCCGTCTGCCACCGTGGCGGAGAGAAGCGATTCGATGGCTCCCAGCACGGCGATGGTGATGGCTACGGGAAACAGGTTCTTCACCGCTTCCCAGTCCAGGGCAGGCATCACGGCGTCGGGCAGTTCGGCTTTGATGCTGAACCGGTCGCCGATGGTGTCGATACTATCGATGCCTCCGTACATCTTCAGCAGGTAGACGGCGACGGTGACCAGGATAATGGCGATGAGCGACCCGGGTATCTTTTTGGAAAAACGCGGTGTGATGGCGATGATGAAGATGCTGACTACGCTGACAGCGGTGTTCCACCAGTTCACCGTATCGAAGTGCCGGAAGTAAATCATCCACTTGCCCACAAAGTCGCCCGGCACTTTCTCGCCTCCGAAGCTCAGCCCGAAGATGTCGGCTATCTGGGTGGTGAAGATGGTGACGGCAATACCGCTGGTGAAGCCTACGATGATGGGGTAGGGGATGAACTTGATGACCGCCCCGAGCTTGAAGACCCCGAGCAGGATAAGCAGTACGCCTGCCATGAGCGTGGCAACCAGCAGTCCCGCTTCGCCGTATTGCTGGATGATGCCGTAGATGATGACGATAAACGCTCCCGTGGGCCCGCCTATCTGCACCTTGCTGCCGCCTGCCATCGAGATGATGAAGCCGGCGATGATGGCGGTGATGATTCCTTTTTCGGGCGAGACGCCGGAGGCGATACCGAAGGCGATGGCAAGCGGCAGGGCTACGATGCCCACGATGACCCCTGCCATGAGGTCTGCCATAAAGAGTTCTTTCGAGTAATTTTTTAAAGCCGTGTATAGCTTGGGTTTGAATTCGAACGCTTTCATTTCTGTTCTTGAAAACTTTGTTTTACGTTATGGTTACTGTATGTTGATAAGAGACTGCAAAATTACGTAAAATAATGCAAACAGGTGGAGATTCGTTCCACTTTTTGTTTTCAAGGAGAGGCTGGATGAAAGCTGACGGTGCGCTTGCTTTGTGATAAATTTCAGGCACGAGGAGAATGAAAAATGAAAAGTGGGGGATTGAACACGGAGGCACGGATGACACGGAAAATCATGGATTTCTTTTAACTTATCCGTGATTTTCTGTGTCATCCGTGCCTGTCCCGTTCCCGTCACATCATCATATTCTTGCGGATAGAGAATTTCACGATGCCCATCGCGTTGATATCCTCCAGCGGAAGGTCCATCGGGTCGTGGTGCGCGTTGTAGCTCACCAGCTTCAGGCAGCCCGGGCGGTCGGAGTGGTTGACGTACTTCACCGCGAGGTATTCGTCACCGTCGAGCTGAAAAGAAATCAGGTACATCTCGCCGTAAATCACGTTCTTGAAGTCCTGTATGCTGCGGAAACCGATGATGTCCCCCGCCTTCAGGATGGGGTACATACTGTCGCCCGAGACGTAGACGGCGCCGTCGCAGCGGGGAACGTTGGGGATGCGGATGCTGCCCAGGATGTACTGCCGCTTGTCCGCCAGCAGCGTCTTCAGATTGGCGGCGGCGGAGATGTCATACAGCGAGATGTCGCGGTCGTCCAGTGGGTCCGGAGTTTTAGGATTGTGAAGAATCTCCACTTCGCCTTGCGCCAGGTCGTCGCGGCAGAAACTGGTGTGGGGCACGGGTGAGCCGTTGCCCGTCAGCAGCCAGTTGTAGTCCACCTCTTTCAGCCGACCCAGCACCAGCGGGAAGTCGATGCTGTTGCGGCCTATCCAGTTGCTCAGCGTGGGGCGCGAGATGCCTAAGTACTGGGCCAATTGGGCGTCGGTCTTGAAGTCCAGCGCCAGCTTGGCGCGTTTCACGATGTCTGCGGCGCAGAACATACGGTCCTTTTCTTCCTTCATCTTTTTAGGTTCTTTAGTTTTTTAAGTTCTTCAGTTCTTTAGTTTATAGATTCTTGAGTTTATGAGTTCTTCAGTTTTTGAGTTTCTTACATTCCCGAGAATTCACAAACTAAAGAACTGAAGAACTCAAAAACTTACCAACTCAAAAACTCACCTGATTATTACGGTGTTAATTGTTTTAGAAAAATAAACTTTCAGTTTTACTTGTTTTATAAAAGAAAACTTAATTATATTTGCAGGGACAAAAATAGTCTATTAGTTTTATTCATGCAAATAAAAAGATGTATATTATGGAAAACAAGCAAAATTTAAATGCAACGGACACAAGTGTCCAACCCGACAAAGGCTTGCGCTTGTCGTCTCAGCAGCCTGCGTCTGTCGCCACAGACGCAAGCTCTTGTCAACCCGAAAACACCGTCCTGCGCCGATGCGCCTGCTGCCACCGCGAACTGCCCTTGCAGGATTTCTACCGCAGCAACCACTCCAACGGCTCCGTGGACAGTTATTGCAAGCCTTGCCGCCGGCGCCTGAGCCGCGTACAGCGCAAGCAGACAGCCCTTTCCGATGCCGAGGAGGAGATGCGCCCGCCGTATCCCGTCATCACCCGGACCGAATCGCGCGAGGAGCGGATGCGGATGATACTTCACGCGCTGAAAACTGTGCGCGAGAGTGTGGAGCGGAAACGGAGGCGGGAGCGGGAGAGTGTGTCAAAAGCGAATTAAACACAGAGTCATAGAGACACAGAGCCTTTTAAAGTGCTCAAAATAAGACCTCTGTGTCTCTGTGACTCTGTGTTCAATTTTTAAATAATGCGTTTTGACACACCTTCTTCTGCCCAATCTGCCCGGTGTACGCTGTGACAGATTTTAGGCACGGATTCCGCGGATTTTCACTGTTTCCTTTCACTGTTTCTTTTCAATCTTCCGTGATTTTCCGTGCATTCCGTGCATTCCGTGCCTAAAATCTACCACCTTGTCGGCTTACTGTAAGTTTCCGGTCTGTCTCTTCCTCCCAATCTTATCAATCACCCTTTAAAAACCAACCATTATGAGTAGAATCAAAAAACGTGGACTCGACTATTTCCCTATGAACACCGACTTCCTGCACGACCGCCTGGTGCGTCGCATCCTGAAGCGCGAAGGCGACGCCGCCATGGCCGTGTTGCTGCAAACCTATTGTGCTATCTACGCCGGCGAAGGCTATTACGTCACGGCCGACGCCCTGTTCTTCGACGACCTTTCCGACAGCCTTTTCCAGCAGGAACCCTGCGACGTGGAGCGCATCCTGCGCCTGGCGGTGGAGTACGGCCTGTTCGACCCCGAACTCTTTGCCCGTCACCACATCCTCACCTCCGCCGACATCCAGCGCCAGTTCCTTTTCATCACCAAGCGTCGCACCTCTTCCGTCATCGACGCCCGTTACTGCCTGCTCGCCCCCGGCGAACTCTCCGACCTGCAGCCCGCCCCCAAAGCGAAAGCCCCGAAGGAACTCCCTGCCGACGATGCCCCCGCCACGGACTCCCCGCGCGAAGAAGAACCTCCGTTCGTCCCCGATGCCGGTAATGCGACCGATATTCACAATAATGAAACATTTCCGTCCGGAATCGCCCCCAATCCTGACCAAAGTACACAAAGCATAGCACAGCATAGCATAGCACAAGAAAGAAAAGTAAACTCCCTCCTCTATAGTTCCCCCGGAACCGGAGGAACGGGCGACGCAGCCCGGACGTCTGCGCCGGAGGGAAGGACTGCGGAGGAGAATCTTTCTTCCTCGAAGAGCACCGGCACACCCTCCCGCTGCGCCACCCGTCCCCGCGAACCCCGCCACGAGTGGACCGACGCCGACATCGACCGCCTGCAACCCCCTGCCGACGGCTTGCAGCGCAATCTGGAAGGACTGATAATGAACCTGCGCCAGTATCGCGTCCCCCCGCAAGAGCAGTACGCCATCATCCTGAAAAGCAACTTCGGCATCATCGGCCACCCCCTGTGGAAAGGCTTCTTCGCCCTGCGCGAAAGCCACGGCAAGATACGTCTGCCGGGACATTACCTGCTGAGCCTTTGCCGCTGAACGGGTAGTTTTAAGAATGAAAAATAAAGTTCACGTTTAATGAACGCTTTGCTCGAAAAGACTCGTCCGTTCTCGAAAAACTCCGTATCTTTGTCATGTGGTTAAGCTTAAGACACAAAACAAGAAACTATTTACATTTAAAAACTAAAACTATGGCTTTACTTTACAAGACAATTCAATCCATCATGAAGAACAAAGCCGGGGAGCAACTTTTCCATCCCCGTGCCGTTCACATCGCCACCATCGGCACCACCCAGTTGGCGAAAGAAATTGCCGAATATTCTTCACTCTCCACCGGTGACGTGAAAAATTCCATCGACAACCTGGTCACCGTCATGACCAAGCACCTGCACTCTTCCGAGTCGGTCACCGTGGACGGTCTGGGTACTTTCAGCCTCATCCTGCGCTCCCGTGGAAAAGGAGCCGCCACCGCCGCCGAGGTCAGCGCCTCGCAGGCTGCCTTGCAGATTCGTTTCACTCCCTGCTACACCAAGAACCAGGACAAGACCGTGGCCACGCGCTCGCTGATAACCGGCGTCAGATGCGTCCCCTACGCTCCCGAAGCCTCTTCCGGCGGCAACGGTTCCGGTCAGGGCGGCAACCAGGGCGGTAATCAGGGCGGCGACCAGAACGAGAATCCGCTGGGATAATCCGTTGAACCCTCCTTCGGGGGAAGCTCCAGGCGCCGGGGCTTCCTTGGGCGGGAACCTTTTAAGTTTTTGAGTTGCTGAGTTTTTGAGTTTTTAAGTTCGGGGGTGATAAGTTCCGAGTTGATAAGTTTTCGAGTTGATAAGTTTCCGAGTTTCCGAGTTGCTGAGTTTTTAAGTTCCCGACTGGATGGGTACGATGTCAGTAGATGAAAAGAGACGCGGATATAGGAATCGTAAAAACTTGAGAGCTTATAAAGCTGAAAACTTACAAACTCATAAGCTCCCCAACTCAAAAACTTAAAAACTAACAAACTCAAAAACTCAAGAACTTACCAACTAACAAACTCACTCAACCAAACGTATGCGAAAAATCAACTACATCGTGGTGCATTGCAGCGCCACGCGGGAGGGTCATGTGCTCACTCCCCAGGCTTTAGAAGCCGACCACCTCCGCCGCGGCTACCACGGCACGGGCTATCACTACTACCTTCGTCGTGACGGCACCGTCCACCTCACCCGCCCCCTGGAGCGTCCCGGCGCCCATGTGAAAGGCTACAACAAGTATTCCATCGGCATCTGCTACGAAGGCGGTCTCGACGCCGACGGTCGTCCCCAAGACACCCGCACCCCGGAGCAGCGCTCGGCCCTCCGTCTGCTGGTCTCCCGGTTGCTGATGCAGTTCCGCAACGCCCGCCTCTGCGGTCACCGCGACCTCAGCCCCGACCGCAACGGCAACGGTGTGGTGGAGCCCATGGAATGGCTGAAGGAGTGTCCTTGCTTTGAAGTAGGGCGTGAGCTGTGAGCCCATCATCTATCATTCATTATTCATCATTAATCTATTAACCAACTAAAACAAGAATCATTATGGCTATTAAAAAATCTGTTTGGGACATCCTCCTCAAAGTCATCATCGCAGCAGTCTCGGCCTTGGCCGGGGCGCTGGGGGCGAATGGGATGACGCTGTAAGAAGCATTTCCCTGCCTATTTAATTTTGTGCCCTTCCTCTGCCACTATATCAGGCGGGGGAAGGAGCATACAGTAAACAAATATTTATCTTATAGAATGAGAGACAACAATATGAAACGTTTATTTATTATATCCTTGTTGTGCGGGATGGTTATAACTATGACCCGCGCACAAAGCTTTGACCTACAATCCCAGCCCAACATTCAATCGCCTACAGTCGCTTCGCTAATGAAGTTCATTGACCACCCTGTGGGGCTGTATTATGGTAATCCCGAAATTAACCATACTCTTTATACGCTAAAGGACGGTGCAATTGAATTGCCAATTACTTTGCAATATAACGCTTCGGGCATCAAGGTAGATGAAGAAGCTTCTTGGGTGGGACTGGGTTGGAACCTAAACGCAGGCGGTATGGTGATACAAAGCGCAGTAGGCATGATGGACGAGAAAGCAGACTATAACATCCCTTATATTAGTGATTATCCGCAAGGTAGCTTTCCCGGATATATGAATATTGTTTATCGCCTGGACGATATTAAAAGATATGAGGAATATTACAGAAAAGCAACCGAGGCTCGTCTGCAACCCGATGTGTTTTATTTTTCTTTCCCGGGAGGAAGCGGAAAATTTTTCATTGACTATCGTGACGGCACTGTACACCAGATCGATGCAAGCCGTCCGCTGAAGATAGAAAAGCTGGGTGGCGGTGATGATTGGCAGATTACTACCGAGGATGGTACGCAACACATTTTTGATGCCCTCCCCACGACCTGGCAGGAGGGAGGCGGTGCTACGAGACCTGTTTCCCGAACTTTCTTGCTGAGTAATTCCATATATCCTAACGGACAGATTGTCTATTATGAATATGAAACAAAAAAGAATGTGACTTTCAGCAGAACAGAAATCGGCGAGCACATTGTTCAGAAGTGTCTGGGCTTGACAGCAGATATGGAGTGCGGGCTTCCGCCTACAGTAACCAGCTGGAAAACATCAGCAGATGAAGTTCTGCTAAAATCCATTACTACCGACAACTACGTTGTAGAATTCAACATGAGTGCCCGTAATGACTTGTCTGCCAGCCGGAAACTTGATGCAATTGTAGTAAAAGCCCGTTCGGCCTCCCAATGGGGCAGTCCGGAACGCAAGATACGCTTTGATTATAGTTACTTCGAGTCTGCGGTAGGCGGTAATACTTGGACCGCCACTTTTCAAGATACGGCTGGCTTCTTTGAATCAGGCCATCTGAACAAGCGTTTGAAACTTGATGCTGTGTACGAAGTGAATGCTGAGGGAAAAAGGATAAACCAACTTTCATTCAATTATTATAATCCTACAGGTTTACCACCTAAAACGTCCTTTGCAGTGGATTATTGGGGGTACTACAATGGGCAGACGAAGAACAGATATTTGATACCGGACTTTACCAATCTGTATTGGAATCAGAGCAATTATACAACACAGCATCAGGCCGGTTATGTGGGTAATCGTGCTCCCAACTCTGAATGTGTTTATAACGGTATGCTGAAGAGTGTGCAATATTCCACGGGTGGTCTGACGATGTACAGTTACGAACCACATGAGTATCAAAGCAGTGATTTTGTACCTACTTGCGACGAAATGTGGCGGTTGAATTTCGGGGATGCTTCGTGTGTATTGAGCTTACGCAACCAAAAGGCTCCCACAGACGAAACTTACGGCTATTTCAAGGCGAATATCGGTGACAAAGTAAGAATTAGCCTACAACTTTCCAAAGGGCTGAATACATGGAGTGACATGACGGGAAGTGGCTACGCTCTGCTGTTTACTCCCATAGGTGGTACCGTTAGAACTTATAAAACAGAGAGCTTCGATTTAAGCAATGAGTCGGGAGGCTATCTCCAAAGAGTTTTTGACTTTAATGTGCATGAAGCGGGAACCTTCCAATTGATACTGACATTACCTTCTTCTCTGGGGGATCAAAGCGGGGTAAATTCGGGACATGCCAACTTTACAGGTAAGGTTTATGTGACAGATGGTACAATAGAGAGTCGGGGTTATAACTGCGGTGGTGGTGTGCGTGTGAGAGGCGTGACCTATTTTGATACTTCAGATACTTCTGTTCCACCTATTTTGAGTTATAGTTACGAATATCCCGCTACCGGTGGTGTACTGTTTACCCCGCTCGCTTTCGACCGGATATATAAAAATCTGATTTATTGCCAGGCGACAAATGCGAATGGATATATAAGTGCTAGCGATGGGAGTAATGGCATTGAATTGAGTTTATCGGCCAGCAACTTCCACTCGGCTCCTTATTCTACCGTAGGAGCGGCAGTTGGCTACCCTGAGGTAACGGTACGCAAGACACGTTTTGGCGTTTCACAGGGATATGCCGTACATACTTTTAAGATAGTTCATGAGATTTCAACGGAATGTTCTTTTCAGTTACCCGAAGTGGGTAGTGGGAAACCGCTTTCTATAAAATACTATGCTGAGAATGGTACTTTACTGAAGTCAGAAAGTTACAATTATGATATAATTCAACGGCACTTCTATTCGGGCGTCACCATTACCGACAATTTTAACCGAAGTCCTCGCTTCTATACAGTGGGAAATCATTATCTTGTACGGATAGTAGAGGGTGATGAGCGTGATAACTACTGGGGACGTTACAACTCTTTGATTTATGGTATCAGTAGTAAAAGCTGTCTGCCTCAGTCTAAAACAGTTTACCAAGACGGTGTGAGTATTACCACTACCTATGTGTACGATAATTATGGTCAGCTAAAGCGAGAAAGTATGAAGGGCAGTGATGGCAAATGGTATGTAACAAGTTACGCCTATCCGCACGATTTCAACTTTACTCCTTATACTACGATGACTGCACGTAACCTACTGTCTTATCCTGTGGAAGTGAAACGTTTTGTGGATTACAGGCTATCTCACTGTTACCTGACGCAATACGGTAGTTTTGGTGGCAACTATTTGCCTAAGTCCATGGCACGCAACCATTATTCCGGCATGGCATATGATGGAACGACTTTCTCCTCTTCCGGTGCTTCCACTGGATATTATTCTGCTGCGAACGTTGTATTCCTCAAACGCGATGCCTTCGGTAATCCTGTGCACATCAGAATAAAGGGTGAGGATATTATCTATATCTGGGGATATGGCTGCCAGTATCCGATAGCTGAAATCCGTAACTGTAGCTACGATGCGGTGCAGTCGGCTTTGGGATGCACTCCCGAAAGTCTCTCTCCGACAATTATTCCATCCCCTTCCGTGGCAGCCTTACGCAACAAGCTTGCAGATGCACAAGTTACTACTTATACTTATGTGCCATTACTGGGCATGAAGACAAAAACCGCCCCTAATGGAGAAGTGACGAGTTTTGAATATGATGATTTCGGCCGTTTGATAAAAGTGCTGGACCATGACGGGAAGGCAGTGGAAGAATATGATTATCACAACAAAAACTAAGGCATTATGAAACGATTTATGATATTATTGATTTCGATGATAGCTACTTGCACGGTTAGTGCGCAAGTCAATACGCAGAATTATATTCGTGGCCGCAGGATGCTAAACACTACAGGTACTTCTTATATAGACGACATCCGCTACTTTGACGGTCTGGGACGGCCATCTCTGAGCGTAAATAAGGTAGTACAGACTAATATGGTAAAGGAACGCCTTGCTACGCTCCAGGAGTATGACTATTATAACCGCGAAACGAACGCTTGGCTTCCGATACCTGTAGCGGCAGATTATGTGGAACCGGCAGTTTATAAAAGCGCTGCGAGAGGAACCGATGGTTATGGCGACAATTGTCCGTACAGTTTTCCCATATATGAGGCTTCGCCACTGAATCGCCCCTGGCGACAATATGGTGCAGGTATGATGTGGCATGACAACGACCGAGCTATGACGACGGAATATTTGGTTAACACTGCTGAGGGTGACCTGAGTTGTCTGCTCTATACGGTGGATAATGGCTCACTAACTGGCGGGTCTGTCTGTTATGCCGCCAATTTATTGAATGTGGTGAAAACCATCGATGAAGACTATAATGTAAGCTATGTATTCATCGATGGTTTGGGACGCACAGTACTAGAACGCCAGATGAACGGCAATGAGACTTATGACACTTACTATGTGTATGATAATAAGGAGAATCTTTGTTTCGTCCTTCAGCCAATGTATCAGACCGTAACTGACCTTGACTTGTATGCTTTTCAATATCGCTATGACGGACACAGAAATTGTATCTGGAAGAAACTACCCGGAGCGGAATATGCTGTGTATGAGTATGATGCGGCTGACCGACTGATTTTCTCTCAGGATGGGAACCAGCGTGTTTCGGGTAAATGGGCATATTATTTGTATGACAATCTCGGCAGATTGACACAGAAAGGAGAATGTACAGGAAAAGAGATTTCTTCGAATGCGGTAGTATATATGCAAAACTTCTATGATAATTATTCTTTCCGTTCCCAATCAGGTTTCGATACTGACACTTTCCCCGATGGGGGAACAAACGGCAAAGGGGCATTGACGGGTAGCATAATTACTGCCCTTGATAGAAGCGTAAAAATTTACTGTGCGAGCTATTATGATATAAAAGGACGTACTGTGAGAACTGTGCAGAGCAACCTGCTCGGTGGTTACGATGTCACAACAACCGTTTATACCTTTTCCGACAATCCCGCTACAGTAACCCACGTTCATACAGCGAGCGGAAAAAACACGCAGACGGAAGTCTATACATATACGTACGATTATGCCAATCGTATCAGTAAGATAGAGCATACGCTGAATGGTTCAAAGGTGACTTTAGTTTCTAATACATACGATAAGTTCGGTCGTTTATCAAGTAAGTCCTTGCACGGTTCCGCTACGAACAAGTTGGATTATGCCTACAACATCCGCTCCTGGCTGACGGGTATCAACGGTATGCATTTTGCCCAGAACTTGTACTACAATACCGGTAATGCCACTTCGCGTTATAACGGAAATATCAGCAGCATGACCTGGAAAGCGGGAACGGAAAGTAT
>ENA-OYYE01000008-OYYE01000008.1-human-gut-metagenome-genome-assembly--contig:-NODE-8-length-137276-cov-8.060319_pt1 | contig 137276 bp, 100 predicted proteins | sample MGYA00243244_ERZ653437 | MGnify/ENA primary metagenome ERZ653437 (study PRJEB26926, sample SAMN06165130) | human gut metagenome | biome: ENVO:00009003; feature: ENVO:2100002; material: ENVO:00002003...
TACTATTGTTTCCTAATTTTTTGGACTGCAAATATATAGCTTTTTGGCGGCTCTAAAAAATATATTCTGGACATTTTTTGAAAAAAGTCTAAGCATTAAGCTTTCTTAGACTGAAAAGCAGTATTTTTGCTCTGCCTGACAAGGGTTGCACGGTCCGGAGCGACATGTGTACTCCTTTGTGTTACAGATGCATCTTTTTAAAACGTTGATAAAGAAATGAATATACTGACCCGAACATTGCTGGACTGGTATGCGGAAAATAAGCGCGAATTGCCCTGGCGGGAGACTGCCGACCCTTACCTTATCTGGATATCCGAGATTATTTTGCAACAGACAAGAGTGGCGCAGGGATATGACTATTTCCTCCGTTTCGTGCGCCGTTTCCCGGACGTCGCCACATTGGCAGCGGCTTCGGAGGAGGAAGTGATGAAGTATTGGCAGGGACTGGGATATTACTCACGCGCCCGTAACCTTCACGCTGCTGCCAAAAGCATGAACGGCGTGTTCCCGAAAACGTACCGGGAGGTGAGAGCCTTGAAGGGAGTGGGGGATTACACGGCCGCCGCCATCTGCTCCATAGCCTACAACATGCCCTATGCGGTGGTGGACGGGAATGTATACCGTGTCCTTTCCCGGTATTTCGGAATCGATACCCCCATCGACTCTACCGAAGGAAAGAAAGTTTTTGCCGCCCTGGCGGAAGAAATGCTCGATAAATCCAGCCCGGCAACCTATAACCAGGCGATAATGGATTTCGGAGCCATCCAGTGCACGCCGCAGTCGCCCGCTTGCATGTTCTGTCCCTTGGCGGACAGTTGCGCCGCCCTGGCGGCAGGGAAAGTGTCGAAGCTTCCCGTCAAGGCGCATAAGACGAAAACCAGCAACCGATACTTCACCTATATATATGTACGCATGGGCGCGTGTACATTTATCCATAAGCGCACGGAAGACGATATCTGGAAGAACCTCTTCGAACTGCCGCTGATCGAATCGGACAGGGAGTGGACGGAAGAAGAGTTCCTGCAATCCCCCGCTTTCCGTTCGCTTATTGCCGCGGGAGAAACGCCGGTAGTGCGCGCGGTGGTGCGGAATGTAAAGCATGTTCTGTCCCACCGGATAATCTATGCAAGCTTTTACGAAGTGGAGCTGCCGGAGGATTCGCGGTCGTTTTCAGGCTATCAGCGCATCCCTGCCGGTGATTTGGAACACTATCCCGTGTCCAAACTGATACATGCCTTTTTAAAGAAATATACATAAAAGTTGGCTGTATTCTTGCATGATGTTGTTATTCTCTTTAATTTTGGCAGCAAATTAAAAATCGAAAGCTTATGTCAGTAAATAAAGTGATACTAATAGGAAATGTAGGGCAAGACCCGAAAGTAACCTACTATGACGGGGGGAATTGTGTGGCTCAGCTTTCTTTGGCGACTACCGAAAAAGGATATACCCTGCAGAACGGGACGCAGATACCGGACCGTACGGAGTGGCACAACCTGATATTCAGAAACCGCTTGGGCGAGATAGTCGAGAAGTACGTCCATAAGGGAGACAAGCTATATGTCGAAGGCAAGATCCGCACCCGCTCCTATGACGACCAGGCAGGCATCAAACGCTATGTAACCGAGATTTTCGTAGATAATATGGAGATGCTGAGCCCCAGAAGCACATCCGTCCAGGATGCGGCATCCGTCGGACAGGCCTCTTCACCGGTGCAGCAACCCGCACCTCCGCAGTCCACCACTGCCCAGGAAAATTCAACGGACGATTTACCGTTCTAATTGTTTAACTAAAACCAAACTCTTTGGACCCAGACGCTTATTTATGCCAGTTGGCAGATGTTTTTAACGGTATATCCGTACAAGCCCCTTCAGTTTCGGCTATTATAGCCATTGTCCTGGCAGGAATACTCCTGCTTGTTTCCGGATTTGCTTCGGCTTCGGAAATCGCTTTCTTCTCCCTGTCGCCGTCCGACCTGAGCATGATTGCGGAGAAGAAGCACCCCGCCGACGAGAAAATCAGCAGATTGCTGGACGATACCGAGCGGTTGCTGGCAACGATTCTGATTACGAACAACTTTGTGAACGTAACCATCATCATGCTCTGCAACTTTTTCTTTCTGAGCGTATTCCAGTTCCATTCCGTTCTGGCCGAGTTCCTGATACTGACGGTCATTCTTACTTTCCTGCTGCTGCTGTTCGGCGAAATCATGCCGAAGATTTATTCGGCGCAAAAGACGTTGACTTTCTGCCGCTTTGCCGCTCCGGGGATTATGGCGTGCCGCTCGCTGTTCTATCCTTTATCCTCGCTGCTGGTGCGTTCCACCTCTTTTCTCAACAAGCATTTCGTGCGCAAAAACCATAACATCTCGGTAGACGAGCTTTCCCATGCCCTGGAGCTGACGGACAAGACGGAGCTGAAAGAAGAAAACAATATTCTGGAAGGCATTATCCGCTTCGGAGGCGAGACCGCCAAGGAGGTAATGACTTCCCGTCTGGATGTGGTGGACCTGGAAATCCGCACTTCCTTCAAGGATGTGTTGAAGTGCATCGTAGAGAATGCCTATTCCCGCATACCGATTTATGCCGATACGCGCGACAACATCAAAGGAGTGCTCTACATCAAAGACCTGCTGCCCCATCTGAACAAGGGGGATAATTTCCGCTGGCAGTCATTGATTCGCCCCGCCTACTTCGTGCCCGAGACGAAAATGATCGATGACCTGCTGCGCGACTTCCAGGCCAACAAGATACACATCGCCATTGTGGTGGACGAGTTCGGCGGTACGTCGGGCATCGTCACGATGGAGGATATCATCGAAGAGATAGTGGGCGAGATCCGCGACGAATACGATGATGAAGAACGCACCTATGCCATCCTCAACGACCACACCTGGGTGTTCGAGGCCAAGACGCAGTTGACCGACTTCTACAAGATAACCAAGCTCGACGAAGAAACCTTCGATGAAGTGGCAGGCGATGCCGATACGCTTGCCGGACTGCTGCTGGAACTGAAGGGTGAGTTTCCCGCGCTGCACGAGAAAGTGGAGTACGGGCGCTATGAATTCGAGGTGCTGGAGATGGACAACCGCCGCATCCTGAAAGTGAAATTCACGATTAACAACCCCGAAGAAACGAACTCCGAAGAAACGTCTTCCCATAACTCCTGATCTAACCCCCGCTGCCGCCATGCCTGTTTTTCTGCAACACACCGATTCTGCCTGCCGCTGGGGCGTCTGGAAGACCGATGAAACGCCGGACGAACTGCTTGCCCTGCTTCCCGATAAAGAAAAGTACCGGGAAGGAATGCAACGCTTCTCCGCCGACTCACGCCGGCGGGAGTGGTTGGCGGTGCGCGTGCTGCTGTACGTGCTGACGGGTGAGGAGAAAGAAATCCACTACTTTCCCAGCGGAAAACCCTATCTTGCGGATGCCTCCGCCTCCCTCAGCATCTCGCATACAAAAGGCTATGTGGCGGTTCTGCTGGGCGCTCCCTGTCGCGAGGTGGGAATCGACATCGAGCAATACGGCGAACGGGTGAGGAGAGTGGCAGCCAAGTTCATGCGCCAAGATGAAGAAGCAGCCGTCTACCGGGGGACGGAAACCTGGTCGCTCCTGCTTCATTGGTCCGCCAAGGAAACGATGTTCAAGTGTCTCAATACCCCGGAGGTCGATTTCCGCGCACACCTGCGCATCTTTCCGTTCCAGGTCAGCGAGCAAGGCGTATTCTCCGCCGCGGAATATCGCACGGCGGAGAAACGCTCCTTTTCCATTCATTACTATCTTTATCCGGACTTCGTCCTGACGATTAGCCTGTGACTTAATCGTCGATCATGACTTCGTCGCAGACAATCAGTCCCGGTGTCTGCTTCTCAATCTCAATCTTTACGTAGCGGGTCTTGATGCGGTCAAAGTCTGCCGAAAGGTTCGTATATTCTTCCACCGTCCGGCGTTCGTCGGTCAGCACTTGGTAAGATACATTGTCCGGCGAGCAACTGCACGTATACCTGACCTCGCCTTTGTAAGGCACTTGCAGTATGCCCGCAACGATGTGACTGATATCCGTTTCTTCTTTCAGGTCGATGACCAGCGACATCTTGCCGGGAAAGCCTGTCCAGCGGTCGCCGCCATACAGAATCTTGTTTCCCCTTTGTCCGTCCACCAGGGTGCTGCCTTTCGGGTCGGAAGCGAAATGGGGCAGGGCGGGAACCAGCAGGGTTACAGGTTTCAGGGTAGCCTTGTTGAAGTCGATGTTCTTGCCGTACACTTCCGTCTGCCGTTCCTCCCCGATGCCGCGGGCTCTGAGCCGCACGGTGCTGTCTATCGCTATGGGCGCGGTATAGAGCAGACTTTCCCGGGTGGGCGTGCTTCCATCCAGGGTGTAGTAGACGGGTATCGAGTCGAATACCGACAGTTGCAGCATCAGACGGTTGTTCAGCGTGTCGCTCTTGTACGCCGCTTGTACGTCGAACGGAACGGTGGAATACCGGTACCCTTTCCTCCCGTACAGGCGGGACAACCGATAGAGCCGTTTCAGGAATCCCGGATAATCCTTTTCCTTTCCGCTTGTCCACTGAATCTCCGCCAAGGCGCCCATACGCGGCAACACCATGCGCTCCACTTGGCAGGAGTCGGCAATGAATTCCGTCCATAGATTGGCCTGCACGCCTTTGATGTAGGGCTTTTCGTCCTCGCCCAGCTCTGCGGGAACAGGGTCGAACCGGTAAATCCGCTCCAGAGGGTTATAACCCGGATAGGCATAGGGCAGACTGTCTGTCTCCGTAGTCTGGAAATAGTCGAAATAGAGATGGGTGTTGGGCGCCATGATGACGTCGTGGTGCAGCCGGGCGGCGGTGATTCCTCCCTGCACGCCTTGCCAGGACATCACGGTGGTTGTGGGGGACACTCCGCCTTGCAGCACCTCGTCCCAACCGATGATGCGTTTTCCTTTTCCGTTCAGGAACTTTTCGATGCGGGTCATCATGTAGCCTTGCAGTTTGTCTTCGGCGGACGAATGTTTGTCCGTCTTCAAGCCCAGGGCGGCTATGCGGGCCTGGCATTTGGGGCAGGACTTCCACCGGGTTTTCGGGCATTCGTCGCCGCCGATGTGCACGTAGGGTGCGGGGAAAAGTTCGGTCACTTCCTCCAGCACGTCTTGCAAGAAGGTGTAGACGTCTTCATTGCCCGCACATAGCACGTCGTCGAACACGCCCCAGCGGTCGCACACCTCGTAGGGACCGCCCGTGCACCCCAGTTCGGGATAAGAAGCCAGGGCGGACAGGGTGTGTCCGGGAATGTCGATTTCGGGTATCACGGAGATGAACCGTTCCGCCGCATACTGCACTACTTCCCTGATTTCTTCGCGGGTGTAGCAGCCCCCGTGGGGAACTCCGTCGAAGCGGCTGTCGCTCATGCCCACGATGGTCTGGCGGCGTTGCGAACCGACTTCCGTAAGCCGGGGATATTTCCCGATGGGGATGCGCCAACCCTGGTCGTCGGTAAGATGCCAGTGGAAGTAGTTGATGTTATGAAGGGCAAGCAGGTCGATGTATTTCTTTACGAAGTCCACGCCGTAGAAGTGGCGGCAGACGTCCAGCATCATGCCCCGGTAGTGGAAACGGGGCGCGTCTGCAATCCGTACCTGCGGGAAAACCGCGCGGGCGGTTCCTTCCGTGGCAGGCAGCGACTTGCACAAAGTCTGCATTCCGTAGAAGATGCCCGCCTGGTCGGCTCCTTCTATCACGATGCTGCAATCGGTCACGTTCAGCGTATAGCTTTCCGGTTCCTGCCCTTTGTTTCCCAGGGTCAGGCGGATAAAGTTTCTTTCCGGCAGGCGGTCGGTCACCTGCATGGAATATCCGGTGCGCTCCTTCAGGAAGTCGGAGAGGAAGCGGGCGGTGCGTTCCGCCTGTTCGTCGCCCGCGTCATAGGCTATCACGGTGCTGCCGTCGGGAATGAACGGACGTCCTTCTGCCGGACTGATTTCGCGGGGGAGGGGAATCACTGCATAATCGGCCTGAAGGCTCTCTCCGCTGCAAGAAGCAAGGAAGACGGAGGCGCACATCAGGCTGCACAGACCGCCGATAAGAAGGCGGAGACTGTTTCGGTAGAGATGGGTGAGGGAAGTCATAATCGGGTCTTAATGGGTATTAGTTTGTTGTCGGTTTGGCAGGCACCCGTATCGGGGTTGACAGACACTTGTGTCCGTCGTGACAGAGGCTTGTGTCTGTCGTGACAAAGGCTTGTGTCTGTCAACCCGATTCCGAATGATCAGTAAATCAATCATATACACTTTGTAAAAGAGATGCCTGCCGTTCTTTTCCGCCTTTTATTTCTTGAATAACAGCGGCACGAACTCGCAGAGATAAGTACGCCAATTCTTCCAGGTATGTCCGCCCTCGGTTTCATAATAGGTGTACTGATATCCTTTCGCATCCAGTTGTTGGCGGTAGGCCGCATTCAGTTTGTACAGGAAGTCCGTCTTGCCTATCCCTATCCAGTACAGCTTGGGAGCCGGGGAGAACTGAGCCGCCCATTTCCTCTCGCCGTCCCGGTACACCGGCGAGTCAACCTTCTGGACAGGACGGGTGACGGCCGAGAAAAGGCCCACGTAGTCGAACCGGTCGGGATACTCGCGCGAGATGTACAGCGAATGGAAACCGCCCATCGACAAACCGGCGATGGCGCGCCCGGACTTCTCGGGAAGGGTGCGGTAATTGGCCTCCACAAACTTCATGATGTCCGGGAAACTGCTTTCCATCGTGCCCTCCATCGTTTGGGGCAAGTCCATCGTAGGCTTGATAAAACCTTCCGGCGATTCGCCCGGGGCAGCGGATTGCGACACGTTGCCGTTCGGCATCACCACAATCATCGGCTCCGCCTTGCCGGCGGCAATCAGGTTGTCCATGATTTGCGATACGCATCCCACGGTAATCCAGGCTTCTTCGTCCCCTCCCATGCCGTGCAGCAGGTAGAGGACGGGATAGCGCTTGCCGCTCTGCTCGTATCCGGCAGGCGTGTACACCGTGAGCCGGCGCTCTTTCCCCAGGGTCGGACTGGCGTACCAGCGGCGGGCAACCGTTCCGTGGGGCACTTCGTTCACCTTATACAAATCGGCACGTCCGCCTTCTATCAGAAACTGGGCGTAGAGCGCGTCCACATTGCGGGGAGCGTATACGTTCTGCGGGTCTACTACGGGCAGGCTGTCCACCACGAACGTATAGTTGTAGAGTTCGGGTTGCAGGGGGGCGGGGGTAGTAAACTCCCAATACCCGTCCCCGCTTCTCGTCATGTCGGCATACCCCGGCGCGTCCATCGTGCCGTAGGGAGTCTCCACCCGGGTCACGGGCAGGAAGTCGCCCGTTATCTGCACTTTCTCCGCCTTGGGGGCTTTCAGGCGGAAGGTCACGGTGCGGTCGGCATGTACCTCGGGAGACACCGTTTTGCGCCGGGGCATACTGATTTCCTGCGCAAACGCCGTGCTCCATGCGGCAAGGGCCACCGCTGCTAATAAAATGATGCGTCTCATCTTTCTTTTATTTAGTAAGTTTGGTTCTCTTCAAGTCCGTAAAGTGTCCCGGAGCTTTCAATACATCGTTCACCTTCTCCACAATCTGTGTGCGGGGCAGCGTAAAGGTGGCTTTCTGCCGGATGTCGTCCGAGGCAGCCGCCAGCTCTACGGTGTAGCTGCCTTCGTCCGCCACCCATGCGGAGAGGTCGGAACGGAAGGAAGACAGTTCGCGAGGCGTGAGCCGGAAGGTGATGCGCTGCACTTCGCCCGGTTGCAGCAGGCGGGTCTTTGCAAAGCCTTTCAGTTCGCGGACGGGTTTATCCAGTACGTTGTCGGGAGCGCCCAGGTAGAGCTGGACCACTTCGCGGCCTGCACGTTCGCCCGTGTTCCGGATGTCCACCGAAACGAAGAGTTCGCGGTCGAACTCCGGATGGCTCACCTGTACGTTCGAGTACTCGAAAGTGGTGTATGACAAGCCGTGACCGAAGGCGAAAGCCGGCTTCACCCCGAAAGAGTCGAAGTAGCGGTAGCCTACGTACACGCCTTCCTTGTAGCGCACCGTCTGCGGTTCAGCTTCCGTCAGTCCCGGAAACTCCCCGGCAAAGGGGATATCTTCGTAGCGCGTCGGGAACGTCATGGCAAGCTTGCCGGAAGGGGAAACCTTGCCGGTGAGGATATCCACCACGGAGTTGCCTCCTTCTTGTCCGCCCAACCAGGCCACGAGGATGGCGTCCGCCTTGTCCTGCCAGCTTGCCGTCTCGATGACGTTGCCGATGTTCAGCACCACCACCACTTTCTTGCCTCTGGCGTGGAAGGCTGCCGACACGTTGTCTATCAGTTCCTGTTCGGCATCAGACAGGTAGTATTCACCCTTGACGGGTTTCCAGTCGAAGAACTCGCCCGTATTCCGTCCGATGGTGATGATTGCCACGTCTTCCGTTTCCGCTTTCTTCTGGATAATCTTCTTCTTCAAGGGCATCTCGGCGGGCGTAAAGGCGGGCGGGTTGGCGTATTTCTTCGCTTCGTTGGCCAGCCGCACGCGCTCGCGGTCCAGGAAGGGGAGATAGAGCTTGCAGAGTTCATCGTCTTTCGGGAATCCCGCCTGCTGCATCCCTTCCATAAGCGAGACGCTGTAAGCCGTATGTACGAATCCGCTGCCTGTGCCTCCTGCAATGAAGTTGTACGAGCCGCTGCCGAACAATACCGGCTTCCGGACGTCCGCCGCCAGCGGAAGCGTTCCGCCGTCGTTTTTCAGCAGAACCATGCCGTCGGTCGATGCCTGGCGGGCAACCTCGGCGTGCGCTTTCAGGTCAGGAGCATCGGAGTAGGCATAGCGGTTCATCCGCGGAGAGCGGAACAGGAGGGTTAGGATGCGGCGCAGGGCGGTGTCCACATCCTCCATGCGCAGTTTTCCGGACTGTATGCCCGCCAGCAGTTCCGCCTTTTGCGGTGTGATGCCGGGCATCAGCAGGTCGTTTCCCGCCTGAATCTGTTGCAGCGTGACGCTCCGGTATTCGCCCCTGAAGGCTTTGTAGCCGGCATATCCGCCGAACCAGTCGGTCATCACCGTTCCGTTGAATCCCCATTCGTCGCGCAGGACGGTGGTGAGCAGTTCGTAGTTGGCGGAGGTGTACACCCCGTTCAGCTTGTTGTAGGAAGACATCACGGTGGCGGGCTTCGCCTCTTTCACGGCAATCTCGAAGGCCCGCAGGTAGATTTCCCTCAGGGCGCGTTGCGACACTTCCGCATCGATTTCCATGCGGTTGGTTTCGTTGTTGTTGGCGGCGAAGTGCTTCACGGAAGCCGCCACACCGTTCTTCTGCACTCCTTCGATGTAGGCGGCGGCAATCTTGCCGGTCAGCCACGGGTCTTCGGAGTAGTATTCGTAGTTGCGTCCGCACAGGGGATTGCGCATGATGTTGATGGCGGGCGCCAGTTGCACGTCCGAGCCGTACTCCAGCGCTTCGTTGCCGATGGCTTCGCCGATGTTCCCGGCCAGGTCCACGTCCCACGAGCAGGCGATGGACATGCCGGTGGGGAAGTTGGTGGCATAATAGGTCTTTTCACTGCCCGGACGGGTGGGGCTGATGCGAACGCCTGCCGGGCCGTCGGTCATCACGATGGCGGGAAGCCGATGGCGGTCCAGCGGGGTAGTGGTTCCGGCGCATCCCGCCACCAGGTAGTTGCTGGAACCTACTACCGGATTGATTCTTTTCAGCAGTTCCACTTCGGGCATTCCCGTGCCGATGAGGAGGTTCACCTTGTCTTCTACGCTCAGGCGTGAAAGCAGGTCGGATACTCGCTGATACACCGGCAGCGTGCTGTCTTCATAGGGTTTTATCTCTTCTTGTTGGGCTGAAAGAGTTGCCGTACCCAGACAGGTCAGGATAGAGAGGCAGACTCTTTTAATTATTTTCGGATGCATGGGCTGTTGTTTTAGTTGACGAGTTGACAAGTGTGAACTTTTCTTTCAATCCCTCCTGACTGTTCGTACCGATCCACAAATCGAATTCGCCGGGTTCGGCACTGCGGACGTTGTCTATGCCATAGAATGCGAGGTCGTCGGCAGTCAGGGTGAACTCTACGCGTTTGCTTTCGCCGGCCTGGAGCGGCACGCGCCGGAAGGCTTTCAATTCCTTGACGGGGCGGATTATCGAGCCGACCTTGTCGCGTATATAAAGCTGCACCACTTCGGTGCCGTCCGTGTCGCTGGTGTTGGTTATCAGCGCCGAGGCTTTGATGCTGTCTCCCGGGCAGAGGGTGGGAGAGGAAAGCTTCAGGTCGGAATAACTGAAACGGCTGTACGACAGACCGTAGCCGAACGGGAATAGCGGTTCGGTAGGAGCATCGAGATACATCGATACATAGCCGGCGGAGTTCTGCAGGTCATACTGCGGCAGGTCGTACAGGACGCTTTTCCGAATGGGTTCGGAGGGGCGGCCCGTGCTGTTGTGGTTGTAGTACAAAGGTATCTGTCCCACTTCTTCCACGAAGGTCACGGGCAGTTTGCCGCTGGGGTTTTCCTTTCCGGTGAGCAGGTCGTGGATGGCGGCTCCGCCCATCGTTCCCGGGTGGAAGCAATAGAAGACGGCATCGGCGTCTTTCAGGTTCTTCTTGATGGTGAGCGGACGCCCTGCCATCACTACCATCACCACGGGTTTGCCGGTGCTCTTTACGGCGGCGAGCAGTTCGCTTTGCGCGCCCACCAGGTCCAGGTTGGCCAGGCTGTGCGCCTCGCCCGAGAGCTGGGCTTCCTCGCCTACAAAGACGACGGCGATATCTGCGCTCCTGACTGCCTGCTTCACTTTCTCGAAGTCACCGGTATTGCGGTCGCGGCTGAACTTCAGTCCGCTTTCGTAGACGATGTCGTAGTTCGGGTCATCCCGGAAGGCCATCAGTGGCGTGACGGTGGCCCGGCGGTCGCCGTCCCATATCCAGGTTCCCAGTTGCTCGTGAGGCTGATGGGCCATCGGGCCGATGAGGGCGACCCGCTTTACTTCTTTCCCGAAGGGGAGTATCCCGTTGTCGTTCTTCAGCAGCACGGCCGATTCGGTTGCCGCCTTTTTTGCCACTTCCAGGTGCGAGGGTTGCAAATAGACTTTCGGTGCGGCTTCTTCGTCGAAGTAAGGGTTCTCGAAAAGTCCCATTTCAAACTTGATGCGGAGGATGTTCCGCACGGCGTTGTCGATGTCCTGTTCGCGCACCTCGCCCGACTTTACGAGTGCTTTCAGGTTGTGCACAAAGGTCGCGCTGTTCATTTCCATGTCCACGCCCGCGTTGACGGCGATGCGCGCCACGTCAGCACTGTCTTTGGCAAAACCGTGGTTCAGCAGTTCGCCTGCCGAATTCCAGTCGGTCACCACAAAGCCTTTGAAGCCCCATTCATCGCGTAGGACGTCGCGCAGCAGATACCGGTTGGCGGTCATGGGAATGCCGTCGTTGTCGTTGAAGGAGTTCATGACGGACACGGCTCCCGCCTCCACCGCGGCTTTGAAGGGAGGCATGTAGACGTTGCGCATGGCAAGCGGGGTGATGGAAGTAGAATTGTAGTCCCTGCCTCCTTCGGCAGCGCCGTAGCCGATGAAGTGCTTGGCGGTGGCTCCCAGGGCGGTAGGGTCTTTCAGGTTATCGGTCTGCAAACCCTTTACCATGGCTACGCCCATCACGGTGGTGAGGTAGGTGTCTTCGCCGAAGCTTTCGGCAATGCGCCCCCAGCGTGCGTCGCGCGAGATGTCGAGCATCGGCGTGAAGGTGACGTGGATGCCCGACGCACGCGCTTCCGTGGCGGCTACGCGTGCACCGGCTTTCACCACTTCCGGATCGAACGTGGCTGCCTGTCCCAAAGGGATAGGCAGGGCGGTCTTGAAACCATGAATCACATCCCGTCCGGTGATAATCGGTATGCCCAGGCGGGTTTCTTCCACAGCGATGCGCTGCAACTCGTTGACAGCTTTCACGTCGGGCACGGGCACATTGGCAAAGGCTATCGGGTTCAGTACCGAGCCGGCTCCGGCGCGTACCGCTTCTTTGGCTTCTTCTTCGGTGCCCAGGTAGTTCACTTGGTTCATCTGCGCGATTTTCTCGTCCAGCGTCATCTTTGCCAGCAGTTCTTCTACGCGGCGGGAAGTCTCGTCGCCGCCCGTAGCCGGCGAACAGCTTGCCAGGCAACCTGCCACACAGACCGAGAGGCAGAAGGGAATGAAAATATTGTTCAGTTTATACATCTTGATACGGAGGTTACGAAATGAGAATATTAGTTCAATGCCGTCCACTGTTTCAGCCCTAGGTTGAGGTTGACTACCGTCTTGGCGCTTCGCAGGAAGATGCCGGCAAGGCCGCTGTTCTTGGTGTTTATCTTCAGTTTTCCGTTCAGGGTGAGGGTTACCGTTCCCGTACGGTCTTCTTCGGAAACGTTTACTTCAAACAGCGAGGTGTCGCAGGCAAACTTGATGGATTGCAGGGTGGCCTTCTCGCCCAGCATCTCGCCCATTCCCGCCAACGGCGATTCGCTGACAAGGATTCCGTCGGGAGTTGCGTCGGTGACGTAGTCCAGCAGGGTGAGTTCCTTCAGCAGCAGGGCCAGTCCGCCTTCCGAGTGGATGATGAAAGGGTCGGTCTTGGGCAGTTCGAAGGCAAGGTTCTGCGAACCGGTCAGGATGTCCAGGGTAGGGCTGGAGAGTTTCGCCATGCCGGCTTCCTTGCCCGGCTCTATTTTCAGGGCTATTTCCAGGTCGGAGAGTTGCGTCAGTTTCATGGGCAGCGCGTCATTCAGCATACCGAGCACCATTCCTTCGATGGTCTCGCCCAGTTCGATGTTCTGTCCCAGTACCGTGAGGGTCACGCCTAAGTTCGGGTTGCCCGCTACCCAGGTGCCTTCCATTGCAAACGGCTTTTCCGGTTCCGGGCCGTCGCTCCCGCCTGAAATCAGGCGGGAGACATCGCTGTCGTCCGATTCACAGGAAACGAGTCCTGCCGACAACACTACTGCACATACTATATAGAATAATACCTTATTGAATTCTTTTATCGTTTTCATAATCTTCAGTATTTTAGTCGTTGGTTGATTTAGAACATGTATTTAGCCGAGAATTCTACCGTAAACGGACGCATGTAGCCACCGTTCAGCACACGGTCTATCGCCATGTTGCCCATCTGGCTCTGGTTCAGCAGGTCGGTGCTGGCAATGGTTCCGCTGGCACCTTTCTGGTTGAGCAGGTTGACGAACGTTACGCCCAGGTCGAGGCCTTTCACGGGGAATACGTTCAGTCCGGCGAAGGTCTCCCAGCGGGGAGCGAAGGTCAGGGTGTTCGACTTGTTGGCATACTGCTTGCTGAAGTAGCGTGCCGAAGCCCATACTTTCACTTTCTTCTTCAGGAAGGTATAGCTCGGGTCGAACTCAAGCAGGTATTTCGAGATGCCGTCCACTGTCTTGTCTTCGAAGTTGAAGGCATAGCGGTAACCGTCGCTGAAGGAAACTTCTCCTTCGTAGTTCTTGTAACGGGGCATCTGCATGGTGAACATGAAGTGGAACTCAAAGCCCGGGAAAGGATTGGAAATGACATCGGTGGTCCATCCCAGCGTCTCGATGTCGTACACGGAGCGTTGTTTCGATGTAAGAGCCATGTCGTGCGGGGCGTTAAAGGTCTGTATGCTCACGAAGTTACTCTTCTTGATGTAAGTTCCCTTGGAAATCACATTGAAGAAGGGATTGTTGTAGTAGATACCGATGCCGCCGTTGGTTATGACCGACTTTTCGAGGGATGTTTCTTCTCCGGAACTGTAGTTCGACAACTCGGGCGATTTCTCCAGAATACCTCCGTTCAGCAGGAAGCCGAAGTTGCGGCCCGCTTTCCATACGGCGCTTACGTCAGCGCCCAGGTTCAGGTAGGTATCGTCCAGCTTCTTGAAGTTTTCGCGAATCAGCATACCGTCGGCACGCGCTTCCTGCGGGGCATACGAACCGCTCAGCTTGTGCAGCTCCATGCGGGCGCCGAGGTCTACGGACAGTCTCTTGGAGATGTTCCATTTGTCGGTCAGTACCAGGGCGGTCTTGTTTTCCCAGCCGTCCACGTATTCGTACATGGCGTTGTAGCCCACACTGAGGTTGCCGTATTTGTCGGTCAGGAAAGAGGTTCCGTCGGGACGGAAGGTTGCGGCGGGTACAATCTTGCGCGGGTTCTCTGCCAATTCTTCATAGAAGGGGGTGGTGGTCAGCAGGTAGTCTTCCAGCCGGTAGTATTGGTTGGTCAGCGCCACTTTCGCCTTGTGGTTGCCGAAGCGCTTGCCCAGATCGGTTTTGAAGGCGAGGTACTTGGCGGGAACGTCGTGCGAAAAGATAGTGATGCCCATAAAGGCGTCCTGATGCGTGTAGTCGGTGCCGTCCATATATTTATAATCGCCGGGAGCGGCCGAAACCTGTGATACGGGCATGGAGGCGCCGCCACCGCCGACGGCGGTCATAAAGCGGATGGTCGTGTTGGAGGTCCATCCGTTGGCAAAGCGCATATTGTTTACGAGGTCGATGTTGTGCGAGCGGAAATCGGCATCCATCAGCTTGAATTCTTCGATTTCGCCGGTGAACGGGTTTTTCACTTGCGCCAGACCCGACCTTTCGTGATAGGAAGTCTTGCCGATTTCCAGGTTCTTGTAGGGGTCCACCGAACCGTCGGCACGGTAGATGTAAGGCAACGAGTGTCCCAGCAAACCGCCTGAACGGAGGTAGCGGTACATCACGCCGATGCGTCCCACCGTTCCGCCGAATTTGTAAGCCTGGCTCAATGCCGCCTTGACCGAATAGGTCTGGTCGGAGTGGTACTTGGCAAAGTCGGTGTCGATGGTTCCCGGGTCGAAGTTGCCGGAAACGGTTACCGAATACATCGTCAGTCCGTTGCCAAACTCTCCGGCGGTGGTGAACGAGCCGTTCAGCAGGCCGTAGTGGTTGGACTTCAGCGAAAGAATGTTTTTCTGCAAGGGGATACCGAAATTGTCTATCACGGCAGCCGTGTAGCCCACCTCGCCGTATTCGATGGCGGAAGTACCCATTGTGTTCAGGTTAAAGCCGAGGATACCGGTGTCCAGTCGCCACACCTTGACGGGGATAACCGGATAGAGGGAGTATGACACGGGCAGTCCGTTTTCAATCACGTTGATACCTACCGAAGAAGCGGGCAGACCGATGTTGAGGCTTCGCGGACCTTTGTCGTTGTCGGCATTCAGCATCACGTTACGGTTGGCGGTCATATCGATACGTGTCTGTGTCTTTTCGTTTTGTATGGAGTCCTTGCGAACCGGATTTTCTTGTGCGGCGACTGCGCCCGCCAAGAGAAGGCAGCTACCTGCCAATATGGATTTTATGAATAGTGAATTCATTGTTTATGTTTTTAAGGTATTCGATTTTATTGTTTCTTGAAGTCGAGGGCAACTTTCAGGTTGAACTCATTCATCTGCTGGAACAGTTCGCTCTCTACCAGCATCGGCATGAACTGGTTGATGAGATTGGCGTCCGCTCCATAGAACTTGAAGCTTTTGATTTGCGCTTTCATCGTGACGAAGCCTTTAATCCGCGTAGCGGCATGTATCAAGTCCACGCTGAAATAGTAGGAAGAGAGCTCCAGTGTCATTTCTCCTACCTTCTGCTCCAGGATATTGAAGTTCTTCAGGTATTCGGCAATGGCGGGAGGCAGTTCGGTTGTCGCGCCCAGTCCGCTGATAACGCCTTGCAATACGCCGCCCAGTGTCGGGAGGTAATCACCCACCGAAACGGGAGAGTGCAGGTTCAGGACCACCGGTTCGGCAAACGTACCGTTCACATAGGCGAAGTCGATGCCCCGGTTCAGCTCCATCGTGCCGGGCAGGCCGAACATGTCGGTGAATCCGTTATCCGCAAACCGGATGGAAACCCGCTCGTTCTCTGCCTTACTGATGGTAGCGGTGGTGTTGAAGGAGGAGTAACCTTCCGCATCGAAGAATCCGTCCGCCGGCATTTCGTCTACCAGCAGAGTGAGGTGGGCGGAAGGATTGGAAACGGCCCATTCGGCTACGACGTCGTCGGGCGTGCCGGGGATATAATCATTGTCATCGCTGCATGAGGCAAAAAGCAGACATGCAGGCATTAGGGCTTTTGCAAGCAACTGGTTGATATAATATTTCATGGATATACTTTATTAATGGGTGATTTTAGAAGAAGGATATTTCTTCGGCTTGTTCTTTCTTGAATAGGGCGGTCTTGCGGCTGTATTTTTTTGTATAGGCCGCGGATTCCCGTTTGCCGTTGTATACATAGTCTTGTATGAACTTCCAGGCATCCTCGAAGTTGTTGATTAGCGCGTCGGCGCAGCCTTCACCGTGTCCGGCGCCGCGCAGGGTGAGGAATACATACGGGTAATCGTACTTTTGGTATTCCTTTACTAAAAGTTTGGAAGTGTACAGGCCTTCTTTCAGGAAACGGATTCCCTTGTAGCGCAACACGATGTCCTTGGTTCCATGCACGAACAGGGTAGGGGCTGGCGTCTCTGTGTAGACCGGAGTGCCCTGGTTGGAGTAGATGGCTCCTGCGAAAGAGAGCACACCTTTATAGGTGAAACCTTTCGGCAGCACCTTTGCCAGCGGATTCCCGCTTTTCAGGAAATATTCTGCACGCAAGGCGGACATGGCACCGGCGCTGGAACCGCTAATCATGATGCGTTCAGGGTCTACGTTGAGGTCTTTCGCATGTTCTATCACATAATTGGTGGCGGTGTACAAGTCTTCCACAGGCATGTCGAAGGTCTTTTGCATCAGTTTGGTGTTCTGCACCGCGTCCAATAGCTTTTCAATCAGACCGTAATCTTCCGGTTTTCCGTTGAAGGCGTCTTTCCAGCCCAGCCGGTAATCTATCGAAATACCGGTGACGCCGCGTTCGGCCAACCGGCTGAGAAAGTACTCAATCTCCAACCCGGTGCGCTGTCCGGCATAAAATGCTCCGGCAAACATATAGAACATCACCGGTTGGGGCGCTCCGCTGTAATTCTTCTTTTGATAGATATCCATTTGCAGTGTGTTTCCATCTTTAGTCGCATAGGTCACTGTTTTTACCGATACATCAGAAGGTACGGCGAAAGGGTCGGTCGCCTTCTGTGCATACATTCCGTTGCCCACGAAAAGCGTTGCCAACAGAATAAAAATCGCTTCTTTAATTTTCATGTTTTTAAAGGTTAATAGAGTTTTTGTCATTTCTTTAATATTAGTAGTACTACATGTTATCTCAACTTGACGCTGCAAATATATGTATTTAGTGCGTACATTGTACGCATTAGTGCGTAAAAAGTACGCATGTTTTATAACATGCTTTTTATTTACAGAGTACTTTTTACGCACAAAAGTGGCTCTATATGCGATACGAGGCGGATATTCAGCTTTAAAACCATCTTCTGAAAAAGGTTGTAATCGAATAAATTTAGTCGGTTATCCTTGTTGTTATTTAATTTATTGCTACATTTGCGCAGATTAAAAAGCGAAACGATAATATGCCTACAAGTGAATACATAGCTGAGAAGATAAAGGAGAACCTGTCGCTGGACGAAAAGATCCAACCGGGTTTTTCTGTGGATTGCGTGATTATTACCTTTTATAATAATAAGCTGAAAATCCTTCTTAACAAACTGTCGCTAAATAATAAGTGGATGTTGCCCGGTGGATTCGTATATCGGAATGAAGACCTGGAACATGCCGCGTATCGTATCCTGAAAAACCGTACCAGCCTGAAAGACGTTTATCTGGAGCAGTTTTACACTTTCGGGGCTGTGAACCGCACCAATCCCGAAGAAAACGAGCGGCTTTATTTCAATTATGGTTTAGGTGATACCGATGTCAGGAACGAGCATTCCCGGTTTATCAGTACCGCATATTTTGCTCTGGTAAAGTATGATAAGGTCGTTATCCGTAAAAAGGAGGAAGACGAATGTAAATGGTTCGACATCGAAGAAATCCCGCAGTTGTATGCCGACCATAACCAGATTATTGAAAAAGCATTGAAACATATCCGGTCGCAACTGGAATATCTGCCGATAGGTTTTGAGATGCTGCCGGAGAAATTCACCATTTCCGAATTGAGAAGAATCCACGAAGGAATCCTGGGAAAACAGCTCGACCGGCGTAATTTCCAGAAGAAAATGCTCTCGTCGGAGCTTATCATCAAGCTGGACGAACGGAGAGATACCACTTCCTATCCGCCTCCCGTACTGTTCTGCTTTAATAAGGAAAAGATAAAGGCGTTGAGGGAGGAATGAGGTTTGGAGGGAAAAGAGGGGAGTTAAAGGAGTTAGAAGGAGTTAAAGAAGTTAAAGCTCAATAGTTCTGCTTGTAATAGGCGAAACTATCGAGCTTTAACTCCTAAGCGAAGCGATAACTCCTCTAACTCCTCTTACTCCTCGCCCCCTCTAACTCCTCTCAAGCTGCACCGTGAAGTGCCTCATCAGCGGGGCCTCCCAAACGATACGCACTCCTCTTGTAATAGTCTCGCGTCTGTCATATACATTTTTCAGGGCGGTGGCAACCACATTCATGTGATTATCGGTATATACCCGTCGCGGAATGGCAAGGCGGAGTAAGTCCAGTCCATTGAAACGGTTCTCGCGTGTTACGGGGTCGCGGTCGGCCAGCAAGTAGCCGATTTCGCATCCCCGTATGCCGGCTTCCAGATACAGTTCCACTGTCAGTGTCTGTGCGGGAAATTCTTCTTTGGGGACATGAGTCAGCACTTTCGGCGCATCTACGAAAATGGCATGTCCGCCGGCAGGCCGCTGATACGGGATTCCATATTCATCCAATTTCTTTGCTAAGTATTCCACTTGCCGGATGCGGGTTTCCAGATTGTCGAATTCCGTATTCTCATCCAGACCGATGGCAAGCGCGTTCATGTCGCGTCCGTTCATGCCTCCGTAAGTCAGGTAGCCTTCATACTGCACGCAGAAGCCCTTGGCGCCCTCATACCAGTCTGCCCGTCGTGTGGCGATAAATCCGCCCATATTCACGATGCCATCTTTCTTGGCACTCATGGTCATGCCGTCGGCAAGGTCGAACATTTCGCGGGTAATTTCCTTGATGCTCTTGTCCCGGTAGCCCTCTTCATGCATCTTGATGAAATATGCGTTTTCCGCAAAACGGGCGGAATCGAAAAGGACAGGTTTATGATATTTGTCGGCAATGCGGCGCACTTCACGCAGGTTTTGCAGGGATACGGGCTGTCCTCCGGCGGTATTGTTGGTAATGGTGACTATAACAAAAGGTATGCGGTCGGCATGTTCCTGCAACGCCTTTTCCAATTTGGCAGGGTCCACATTGCCTTTGAAGGGAACTTCCAGTTGCGTCTGTTTGGCTTCATCGATTGTGCAATCCAGTGCTGTCGCCTTACGGCCTTCGATGTGTCCTTTCGTGGTGTCGAAATGTGAGTTTCCCGGCACGATGTCTCCTTCATGCACCAGGTAAGAGAAAAGCACGTTCTCGGCAGCGCGCCCCTGGTGGGTGGGAATTACGTATTCAAAACCGGTCAGGCGGGTAATCACTTCTTTGAGTTTAAAGAACGAAGTGGCGCCGGCGTAGCTTTCATCTCCCAGCATCATGCCCGCCCATTGCCGGTCGCTCATGGCTCCGGTTCCGGAGTCCGTAATAAGGTCGATGTATACTTGTTCCGATTTGAGTTGGAATACGTTGTAGTGGGCTTCCCTCAACCACTGTTCACGTTCCTGGCGTGTACTTTTGCGGATAGGTTCCACCATTTTGATTTTCCACGATTCAGCGAATGGTAATTCCATAGTCTATGAATTTTATATGTTTGACAATAAGTTAACAACGGACTGCGTTTTATTACGTTTTCCGTGACGAATATAATGATTAAATAAGTAATTTGCAACGAAAGTCTGACTTTTTGTAAAATAAATGTCCGGGCGAACTCACTTCGACCGGACATCCTTCAAATAAACTTGGCAGAGTTTATTCCTTTTACTTTCTTTGAAACAGGATTGATGAATGAAATGGCGGGACGATTTGTCCGGTACATTAGACTCAACGCTTTTTCCTCGAAAGCAATGATAAAATAATGCATGGCAGGTCTTCTGACTTGTTTCTGTTGCCGACGCCTTCCCGGAAGTCAATTCCTCCAGTGGCAATGAAGTGAATGTCTGCAACATGCAATGAAACTTACAGCAGCGGGACTGTTCAGGACTTTCACCTGATTCCCTTTTAATCGCCGCCTTTGAGCGAAAGCGGCAAACCAATGCACTGCAAAGATATGAAAAAATAGTAATAGCACGAATAATTTGGCGAAAAATGCGAGCCTTTGTCATTTTGCGGGTATAACACGGGCAGCATACACTTTTATCTTTTATGACTTTCTATACCTTATCTTCGCAGACTACAAGGGTAGGTGAGGGCCAACATAGGCAATGTATATTCTGTGTTCCTTTTCATTCGGATAGAAATGAAAGCGAAAATCTCCGGTTTTTATATGCAGATAACAATACTGGCCTCCGATATTCGGCAAAATGAAATATCGTTCCATTCTCAATTTTTCGTTGTTTTTTATTCTATCCGACTCATCGGAGATATTGAGTGAAGTTTGTTCATTTACCGTTTTAATACTGAAAGCACCTTGCTGCCATTCCACGTTGTATCTATCCAATTCTTGTAGACGGTCTATAATCTGAGTGAATATCTTATTGCCAACTTTCGTTATTTGTTTTATCACATCGTCAGTAAATACAAGTTTCTTTAATATGAGGTCTTTCAGTTCCCGAAAGTTACTTTCGTTTAAAATTTTACGCACTGTTATGGACCTGAATGCCAAATATTTGTCTACATCAGTAATGTTGTATGGTTGTTCTTCTGAGAATAATATTCCCCATAAAGCATTTTGGGAATCGGGAAAAGTGGCATCCATACAGGCTTTGTCCGTGAGGCTATGACTAAGTATAGTTAATTTGTTAAGCATTTGAGGTAGGACTGTCCTGCTGAACTGCACATCGGGTAATCCTCTGTATATAACGTCCATAAATGTAGCGCCGGTGGCTGTGGAAATTTCAAACAGGGAGTTATCATAACACAAAGTATCATACCTGTCGCTATGTATTGTCAGAACCTTATTAAGCTCTTGCAAATTATTCTCGATGGCATTACAGTTCGTTCCTGTGTATGCAGGTGGGTATAGATAATATCTTAGTTTCATTTGCCACGCACGTTACACAGTTCCACGAAATCTTTTTGACTTTGATCCATAAATCCATCAGGCCATTCACTATAATTCGCCATGTTATCGAAGACGATGGCAGTTACTAATGGCATTTGATTGTTTTTGTCTAGGGAGAAATGATTAATGGTTACATTTTTGTGCCAATTGCTATTTTCTGCGACAAACCGTTGTATACCATTTATCACATGGTCGCTATGAGTTTCAACAACAATACGCAGCCCGGAATAAGCCATTCTTGCAAGGAATATACCAATGGAAGATTGTGCAGCAGGATGCAGGTGCGCTTCGGGATTTTCCACGATTAACACACTTTCTCTCTTTGCTGTTAATGCTTCAACAATAATAGGTAGCGAATAGCTTACACCAAAGCCGAAATTAGTTGCCAACGCAGGAGTAATCTGCGTGAAGTCATTGCCAATGCGTGTCTGGGCAGTGAGTGTAGCCATATTCATCGCTGCCGTTACCCTGACACCGGGCATTATGTGCGAGAGCCATGCATTTACTTGAAAATCAAGATTCGGATTCTCGGTATTCATATACATACGAGACTCGTCTACTTTTATCCTACCTCCATCATGAGCCATTACTTGTGCTACATTTTGCCCCTTTATCCCGACATTCGGATATTTCATGCAAGACAAAGGTTGCGAAACTCTTGGGCCGCAACGTTCTGCGCTAAGATAATGGAATTCATATTGGCTCAACGATAAATGTCCGGATACGGGTTTCTCATGCTCGCTTATCTTTAAAATCAGTCTGTCTTCTGCCATGTCTGCATCATAACTGAAAGAAATCTTTTCACCGCTATCATCATTAATGGATAGGATTATTGTACTTTCTCCCATATTTTGATTAACGACTGAACTGCTTGTACCCAAATCCAGGCCGTAAATTCCATCCAAAGCAATTTCTTCCGCCTTCTTCTCCTGCAAAGAAGAACGTAGCAATAAGAGAGACTGTATGGTGGTGCTCTTGCCTGCTCCGTTCACACCAACCAGCACCGTGAGGTTGTTGATTTCTATCGTTTGGTTAACAAAACATTTAAAATTTTGTATATTCAAATATTCCTTATTCATGGTTTGTCAGATTTTCTTTCACTATACTTTCTACCTTGTTGAAAACATATTGTATGTTGCGTGCACCATTCGTTCCGTAAGATAAATTGTAGAAGAAAGTATCATCATTTTGTATGGCTTCACCCAATATCCGAATAAAGCTATTCTGTTTAAATTTTCCTCTTATTACACTTGTATCATATTGGCTCAATATGACAGACCAACTAACAAAAAGCGCTTTGTTTATAAGCGAACGGGTTGAGTCGTTGTTTGTCGCTGCACTTACTTTTCTGAATGCGTGTCTACCAAACAGGTAATAGGCATTCGCCATGGCAGTCTCATATTTTTCCTGGTATTCAGATAATTGCTCTTTGGATAATCGCCTAAGTTTATCAACAAGGTCGTCCAAACTGTCGTCGATGAGCCCATTGTAACCTTTGATGCCCTTTTCGCTCTTGAAATACAAATCATAGAAATATATGAAACGCATCGCCATTTCCTGTCCCATCATCCTATTGTCGTCTATACTATTTCCCGTGGCTTTGATGAAAGACTCTGACGCTGCCATATTCCGTAATATTTTCCTTGCGGCCGAGTTCATCAGGCAATTACGCAATTCTTGTGAATTGAGAGGCTTGCCGCCTGTGTTGAGACGACGGAAAATGTCAAACTTAACCTGATAGGGCGATTCAGCGCTAATAACATTGGCTGATATTTGTGTGGCATTAAACCATCTGATATACTTATCCTCCAAGCTATGTCCATCAAGAGTATAATACTTGTCTTCGCAATTGTTAAGATATTCCAAGTTTTTGAGCACCAATTCGTTATCCATGAATTGCTTTATGGCAGATAGCCTTTGTAAACCGTCGACAACGGAAAGCACACCTTTTTCGTCTTCCGAGAAATAAAAAACAGGTAGGGGAATCCGCAAAAGTATAGATTCTATAAGACGCGACTTGCGGAAAGTGTCCCACACTTCGTTACGTTGGAAATCCGGACTTATGTCCAAATCACCATTTTTTATCATATCATAAATTTGACGGAGAGAAAAGACTTTGGGTTCCACCCTGATTTTGCTTGGATCATATGGCTTGGCAGCCTTTTCCACAGCTTCTTCGTCTATTTCAGAAAGGTCAACCCCCTGTTTCTCAGCCTCTATGATACGCGCTGACAGATCCTTAAGCTTTCCAGAGAATTCTTCCTTGTCTTCTTCCACTTCATCACGTTGATTTATCACCGATAACTCTCCATTTTCCATTTTCAATGTCACGTAAGGGCTACTTACATCGGCTTTTGCATCAACCAGAAAGAATATATCATTCTTTTGGGCATTTGGTTGGATATAAAGCTTAGTCCAACCTATATTTTTCAATCTTATTTGTACATACATAATTCAACTCCTAAATTGAAAACAATTTATAAAAATTACAGTATTCTTGCTATTTGTGGCAATTTTGCGGATTACGTAACATTCTTGTAGAAAACTTATCGTATGCAAAAGTAACACTTTAATCAGAGATATTGAAATAATATTTCTGCTTTTTCTTTCTCATACATAGATTTTTGTTTCTAAAACGTACTTTATATGCCATGAATTCTCCCACTATCTGCATCTTCTGCTCTAACTTTCGGGGTAATTTCGTCCCGATCGTACTTTTTGTCATACCTGCAATACATCATACAATATACAAAGATGATACTTTTTATTTGTTTTATGATAGGTTGATGACTTCATTTCTAATAACTACCCATATGAATGAAAGTACATCGGGGAAATTATGAAATGTTTTAGTAGACATTTGTCATTTTGTATATTCTACCCCTCTCTCCTTGCTTTATTTGTGACCGTCTGTATGTACTCTCCCAAAAAACAAAACGAAAATCTGTATATTGCAGGTTATTAAGAATATATCGAAATGCTTACAGTGCTAATAAATCAGCGAAAGGGCTTCGGATAAGGTTTTCTGGGATTTCCCGGTGTGGAATTTAGGAGAGATAAACAGGAAATTAATTTCCTGTACGGAAGAAGTTAACTTCGTATTCGGTAGTTAGTTAATATGTTGCGGAAAGCATGTTAACATGCTGTACTCAGGAAGTTAACATGTAAGAATGACAGGGGTTGGATTCATAATAATTTATGCACGAAAAGGCTGGTTTGATGAATAAATATGCGAATACTGAATGTTTTGTGAGGAAGTGGTAGAAAAGGGATATGACGAATTTACTTCAAACTCTTTCTTTATTATAGGTGAAAAGGAATTTTCCTTTCTAATTGTCAGAAAGGATGATTCCTGGTCATTTGTATTTTAGACATAAGAACAAAAGAACATATAGGCTGCGCTTTAACAAGTCATTAATCGGAAGTTTATTATAAATAAACTTTAAAAAAGAAGTAAAAACGCCATTTAAAAGTACGTTTTTTAGGTAAAATTCGCCAGTTGAAGAAATAATTTCTATATTTGCATAAAGAATTGATTAAGGTATGGAAACGATAAATAGGATACTTCAAGATAAGATTACGGCGCGAATCGCACCAAATAAAGCTGTGTTGATATTCGGTGCTCGCCGTGTGGGTAAAACGGTAATGATGCGTAAAATTGTGAGTGGATATTCTGGTCGGACGATGATGCTTAACGGCGAAGATTACGATACGCTGGCTTTGTTGGAAAACCGCTCTGTAGCCAACTACCGGCATCTGTTGCAAGGAATAGATTTGCTGGCAATCGACGAGGCGCAGAATATTCCGCAGATTGGCAGTATTTTGAAATTGATTGTTGATGAAATACCGGGTATAAGCGTATTAGCGAGTGGTTCGTCATCGTTCGACCTTTTGAATAAGACCGGAGAACCGTTGGTAGGTCGTAGTACGCAATTTCTTCTTACGCCGTTTTCGCAGCAGGAAATCGCACAGACGGAAACGGTACTTGAAACACGTCAGAATCTCGAATCCCGCTTGATTTACGGCTCTTATCCGGAAGTCGTGATGATGAATAACTATGAGCGCAAGACCGATTATCTGCGCGACATAGTCGGGGCTTATCTGTTGAAAGATATTTTAGCGATCGATGGGCTGAAAAATTCGAGCAAGATGCGCGATTTGTTGCGGCTTATCGCCTTTCAGTTGGGTAGCGAGGTTTCTTACGAGGAGTTGGGCAAACAGCTTGGCATGAGCAAGACGACAGTCGAAAAATACCTCGATCTATTGGAAAAGGTCTTTGTTGTTTATCGTTTGGGGACTTATTCGCGTAATCTTCGTAAAGAAGTTACGAAAGCTGGAAAATGGTACTTTTATGATAACGGCATTCGCAATGCCATTATCGGAGCCTTTTCCCCCTTAGCTATTCGACAGGATGTCGGAGCCTTGTGGGAAAACTACATCATCGGAGAACGGCGTAAAGCGAATTTCAACGAGGGACTGCATAAAGAGTTCTATTTTTGGCGCACCTATGACAAGCAGGAAATAGATCTTATTGAAGAAAATGCAGATAGTCTGACCGCATTGGAGTTCAAATGGGGAAACAAGATGCCAACTGCACCGAAAGTATTCCAAGAAGCATATCCCCATGCCGAATTTCATGTCGTGAACAAAGATAATTATTTAGAGTTTGTGTAATCTACAAATCATCAGTGAGTTCTTCATGTTATTCTTCACTTTTCATTCTTTTATTCTTTATCTCGGAAGGCCGCGAAAGAACAGCACCGTATCGAATCCGTTTTATCTTTTGTCCTTGTATTCTTCTGTCTAAATTAAATTCATATTACCGTCAGATTACTCATCCGTTGAGAGCACTTCTCCCCAATTACCGGAATAAGTAGATTATCACCATGTGGAAATTTTGAGTGAATAAAATACCAAAAAATGCAACTAAGTTATTAAAATGCTTCATATCTTTGTGGCCATGAAAGCAGACGAGCGAATATTAATCTTATTATTTTCTTTGCTTTGCCTATGCGCCTGCAAAGATAAGTCCTACCCAAGAATATTGCTGGTAGCGGATAGTCTTACGAATGTTAATCCCGATAGTGCTATTGCTATCTTGGAGGAACAGAAAGATAATATGGAACGTGCTTCGGAAGAAACACAGATGTATTATCGTTTACTTTGTATCAAGGCTGATGATAAGGCGTATATCACGCATACTTCCAACAGCCGGATTCTCCCTGTACTACATTATTATATAGAGAGGGAGGATGATAGACATTTGCCGGAAGCATATTATTATGCCGGCAGGGTATATCGGGACCTGGGTGATGCACCGCAGGCTTTGGAGTATTTTAGAAAAGCATCGGAACTCCCCGATGTAAACGCTGATTTAAGAAGCAAAATTTATAGCCAACTCCGAACCTTGTTTTACTATCAATGCATGTACGATGAGGCATTGACTCTGTCTAAAGAATCCTATCAGTTCGATTCATTGAGAAATGACCGAAGAGGAATGGTTTTCGATTTAAGAGATATGGCAAGTGCCTATAGAGCTATTGAAAAGCTAGATAGTGCTTTAATCTATTATCAGAAAGCATGTGACTTGGCTTATACCCTCCAAGATTCATCTTTAATGAGAATGACGCAAAGCCAGATAGCGTCTATTTGTATCCAATTAAAAAAGTATGATCGAGCTAAAAAAGCTTTGGAAAAATCCTATGATACTTCTAATAAGCTTGCTTTGAGTAGTTTTTATTCTATTGCTTCTAATTTATACCGACAAACCGGAGATATAGATTCTGCGGTATACTATTATAATAAACTGATCCATGATGGCAATATATATGGAAAAAGATATGCTTATTGGAATTTGGCGGAAATTTCTTTGGAAAAAGAGAACGCTTCCACAAAGGCTTATGCTTATCTTAAGCAATACATACAATATGAAGATTCCATCATAAACCTCACAAATGCCGAATCTATTCGGAAAATGAATTCCATGTATAATTATCAGCTTCGGGAACAGGAAAATATACGCTTAAAAGCCGAAAATGATAAAAAAGCACAGGCTAATACTTATTTCATCATTTTCATTGGTGTATTTTTTATTGCAGTTTTTGCCTACTGGCAGTATAACAAAAGAAAAAGATGGATGCTGATCGTGCGTCTGGAAAGAAGTGAACGGCTGCAAGAGGAGCAATACCGTAAAAGTGCTTTATATATAGAAGAAATGAATAAAAAAATAGCTTTATTGGAGCAGAAAGCACAGGAGTCGGAATGTGAAAATAGAACACTGAAAGAGCTGCTATTGAAGGAGCGGGAATTGGCCCGCTACGCTCAAAAACAGGCGCAAATCGAATTAGATATACAAAATGCTAAACATGCAGATCTGGTCCAATCGGAAATCTACACTTATATACAGCAGCAGATCTCTTCTGAGAATTATAAGATAAACAGGGCAAAATGGGATATTTTGAAGAACACGATAGACGAAATTTATGATGGGTTTACAACTAAATTGGATAGCATCTATAAATTGAGTTTTCGTGAGCAACAAGTATGCCTCCTTATCAAGGCGAATATTCAACCGGCTGACATTGCCAAATTGACGAATCAAACCAAACAGTCGGTGTCCCAGATTCGCGGACGGCTTTATGAAAAGTTCTTTAATAAGAAGGGGGAACCTAAATTGTGGGATGAGTTTATCGCTTCATTATAAGCAGATTATAGGCGATTTGTGAACTTTGTGTTTACTCTTGAAACGGGGAATATTGTTCCACTTTTCATTTGTGAACTTTTTGTGAACTCCAAAAATCAGATTCTTACTAAAACTTTTCTTTCTTTGCAAATACAAAATCACATATATCAATCAATCTTAAAAACTAAAGACGATGAAACGTTTGATATTTATTTGTATTTGCTTTCTTTTCTGTGTGAGTAGTTGGGCCGAAGAAGGTAATGCTGAGTTTTAAATATGAGCAAGACTGTTCCTTTGATAACCGCTCCATCACTTTTACACCTACCGCTTCTCATGACGGTAACCTTTTTTATATCCATTCTTATATCTGTATCGAAAATCTACAGATAACGGTGAAGGATGTGGATGGAAATATAGTGTATTCCGACCTCGCCTACCTCCCCGCCGGCAACACCCTTTCCCTTGTGCTCGACGTGGTTCCCGGTGAAGAATATGTCATCGAATTGGCGTATGGCGATACCTTTCTTTTCGGAAGGTTCACTCCCTGATTGTGTAGAGAATAAATAAGAATAAGTTCAGATTATAGTATTAACCTTTTAAAATTTTAAGACTATGGCATTTAGAGCTACTTTAAATTTTGAAAACAAGGAGTATGATGTACTTGATTGCAAGTACGAGTTGAAACGCGATGTAGACTCCAAAGGGCGTCCCGCATCTAACATCTATGGTGGTACCATCCGCATCCATGTAGAATCTACCGAAGATACTACTATCCTGGAGAAGATGGTGAATCAGTTCAAGCCTATTTCCGGAAGCGTAGTCTTCAAGAAGGGCGATGAAGAGGCTAAAATGAAAGAATTGATTTGGGAAAACGGCTATATCGTATCTTTCGAAGAAGATATCGATATCATCGGTTCCAAGCCCATGACGATTACTTTTGTAGTGTCTGCTCAGGTAATCAAGATTGGCGGCGCCCAATTCGAGCAAAACTGGCCTAAATAAATCGACAGGCTCAACTGGTTAGGGAAGCTGTCTGCTGATTTTCATCGATAAGTGGGCAGCTTTTTTTATTCAAAGCTAAAAAAAGAATAAGCATATGGCAATATTGGAATATGGTATCGGCGGAAACGAAGTGAAAACCGATGCTGCGGAAAGCGTAGCGAACATTCCGGAAAACCGTTCACTGATTGTAGAACAGTTGACCGCAGACGAGCCGGTAGTCCCCGAAGCGATATCCGGATTAACGACTATCGAGGAAGTTTTTTCACATTTCTCTCCCAATCTCGACATTCAGTTTGAAGATGCCGACGGACAGCCCGTGACGGAAAACTTCAGTTTCAAGTCTGTAGCCGACTTCAGCGTAAAGAACATGACCGAAAACAGCGCTTTCCTGAATGACCTGAATATGGAGAAGGAGTTTTATGAAGGCCTGATTAAGCAATTGCGCTCCAATAAAGTGTTGCAGCGTGTACTGGAGAATGCCGAATCGAAAGAGGCTTTCATCGCGGCGCTGAGAGAATTGAAGACTGAATTGGAAACGAATTAAAAAAAGAACGATATATGGCGGAAAATAAGATACAACCGGAAGGACAAGTGCAAGAGACCGTTGCTGCCTCTTTTGAACAGCGGGAAAAGAAAGTCGGTCTACAGGATGCGCTGAACGGATTGTCGAAATTCGGAGGTTTCAACTTCCTGGAGTCTGCGGTAGACGGTGTACAGAACCTGAACCCCGAACGGAAAGCCCGTAAAAAGATCTTTCTTACGGACGAGCAGAAGCGTGGCGAACGCGAAGCCCTGAAAAACAAAATCGATATGTGGATTAACCTGCTCACCGCTTCTGCAAGCGTTACCGAGATGCTGGAAACTTCCCGGCAACGCGCCGAATCGGCTGCCGAACATCTGGCAAGCAGTCAGCTCATAGCCGTGGAGAGCGTCAGGAACCTGGAGCAGGCCTATCGCGGAGTCATGCTGTTCTATAAGAATACCGAAGCGGATAAAGTGACGAATGTCACCATCGTCAACGCCTCCAAAGAGCAGCTCACCGATTTGGACAATCCCCGCTTCATCGACTTCATCGCCCAGGAGCTGAAACAGAACTACGACAAGCTGGATTTGCGCCAGAACTACTCTTTGATGGCTGTTCCGGGCTACCTGGGTTCCAACAAGGTGTTGGAGAAATGGGCGAAAATCGCACACGAGAACAAGGTCATGCTTTATACCGACTTTGCCGACTTGGAGAAACCCGACGATGTGGTGGAAATGTTCTTCTCCTCCAATCTGGCGGGCGGCGACACGTTCAAGTGCAACACCTCCATGACCTGCAACTGGCTGATAGGCCGTCCCAAGTATAAGGAAATCGGTGAAGAAGAAGACTTGCATGTCTCTCCCTCCATCGCTTTGATGGGCAAGGTATACACCACTTTGATGTCGCAGGTCACTGCCGGCAAGAAGTTCGGTGCCATCAACGAGGTGGATGCGGTGGTTTTCCCGATGAAGAAAAGCGAAATCTCCCAATTGGAGAAGATGGGGCTTATACCGATGGTAAAGGAATATGGCAAAGTAATGGCTTTCTCTGCCAAGACACTTTTCAACGGGGATAACTTAGGATTGCAAACTTATTCGGTGGTCCGTGTATTCGACTATATCACAAAGGTATTGTTCGACTTCCTGAACCGCCGTTCTTTCGAGAACTGGAATTCGAAGACCGAACGCGACCTGCGCGGGCAGATCGTGAAATTTCTGGATAGCGTTCAGGGGGCGGACCGCCTGATCGAGAAATTCAAGGTTCTTCGCTTTGAACAAGACCCCAACCAGAAAGACCGCATCTATCTGGATATACACATGACTCCGTTCTTCCCGGCAAAGAGTTTCGTCATCAAGTTGGACGGAACCAAGGGTGACGACGGAGCTACCTGGAATACAGACTACGAACAGGCATAAATGCGTGAATCATGGATTTCTTGAATATCAACGAAACGGTTCAGGGCGTAATCCGCATCTCGAAAAGCGTCGCGCGGGAGTATGGCAATGCAAGCTATGCTCCTGCCCACCTGCTGTATGCGCTGATGCACAAAGAAATCGGGTTGCGTTCTTTCGTAGAATCGTTGGGAAAGGATGCCGACTACTTGCGCGAATGGGCGGAAGTGCGTATCGAGGAATATCCCAAGGAAGCCTCCGCGGGCGATATCGTTCCCGGTGCGCAGGTGCACGACCTGTTTGAGCAGGCGGATAACATACGCCTGAAGTGGGGTTTGCTGGAGATTAATCCGCTGTGCCTGTTGGCGGCTATCGCCACGCCCGGAGCGGGTTTCACCGCCGACGAACTCCGTTCCTTTCCTATCCGCGAGCGGGAAATCCATGATTTGTTTCTGAGCGGAACGCACACTGCCTCCAAAAGCGCCGTTCCGCTGTCTTCCGTCACCATGGAAGACGATCCTATATGGGCGGCTCCTGCCGGCAATCTCGATAAATATTGCCTGGACAAGACGGCGCTCGCCGCCGAAAAGAAAATCTATCCCATCACTTGCCGCGAGCATGAAACCCGCATGATGATGGAGATACTGGGACGTCTCGGCAAGCCCAATGTGCTGATTATCGGAGATGCCGGTGTGGGCAAGACCGCCATGGTAGACGGACTTGCCTGTAGCATCGCCGCCGGAACCGTTCCCCAATACCTGAAAGAGGTCTCCATTTTTGAACTCGATACCGGTACGCTCATTGCGGGAGCCACCTACAAGGGCGAAATCGAAGAACGCCTGAAAGGCATCATTAAAGAACTAGAAGCGCATGGAAATGCCATCCTGTTCATCGACGAGATACATACCCTGATCGACCCGAAGTCGGGAAACAGCGGGGCGGCAAGTATACTGAAGCCCGAACTGTCCAAAGGAAACATCACCGTCATCGGCGCTACCACTATCGACGAGTATCGCAAGCTGATAGAACCCGACCATGCTTTCAGCCGGCGGTTCGAGGTGTTGCAGGTTGCCGAGCCGGATACGGCGTCTGCGGTGAATATGATTGAATCGGCACTGGAACGTTACGAAAACTTCCATGGGATTAAAGTCGATACCTCCATATTGCCCGAGTGCGTGGAGCTTGCCCGCCGTTACGTCAGGGAACGCCGGTTGCCCGACTCCGCCATCGACCTGATAGACCGCACGCTGTCCTCCGTAAAGCTGGCGAACCAGACGTGCGAAGAGGGGCAGGAGGTGGATTGCATCACTTCGCGGGAACTCGTATCGGTCGTTTCCGCTTTTACCGGTATTCCCATCGGCAAGATAGAAGCCGGGGAAAAGGAGAAACTACTGCACATGGAAGATTTGCTGCGCAAGCGGGTAGTGGGGCAGGACAATGCGTTGAAGGCATTGACGGATGCCATCCTTGAATCGCGCAGTGGCATGAACAAGCCGGGACAACCCATCGGCTCGTTTTTCCTGCTGGGACCCACGGGTACGGGCAAGACGGAACTTGCCAAAGCCCTTGCCGAAGCGTTGTTCAACGACGAGAAAGCCATGATACGTTTCGACATGTCGGAGTTCAAGGAAGAACATTCGGCAGCATTGCTCTATGGCGCCCCTCCGGGATATGTGGGTTATGAAGAAGGAGGATTGCTGGTCAACAAAATCCGTCGCCAGCCTTATGCCGTGGTGCTTTTCGATGAAATAGAGAAAGCCCATTCGTCCGTTTACGATATTTTTCTGCAAATAATGGATGAGGGCAAGCTCCACGACCGCCTCGGCAAGGAAGGCGATTTTTCCAATTCCATTGTGCTGTTCACCTCCAATGTGGGGAGCGAATGGCTGACGAAACAGATAAATGAGGGCAAAAAACCGTCCACTACGGACATTATGGATGTGATGGCGAATTATTTTCGCCCGGAATTTTTGGCACGTCTGTCGGAGATTGTGCCTTTCGCTCCCATTAATGAAGATATGTTGATACGTATTTTCGAGATACAGATGAAAGGGGTGGTAGAGTTGCTGAATAAGCAAGGCATCCGGATAGAGCTGTCGGACGAGGCAAAGAAAAAACTCGCTTTCCGCGGTTTTACTCCTAAGTATGGAGCGCGACAGGTGGCCGGAACGATACGCAACTACATCCGCCGTCCCATATCGAAGATGATTATCGGCGGAAGCATTGCCGATGGCGACACTTTGACGGTGGATGTGGCGGAGAACGGAGATATTATTTGGAATGTGAAACCTTAAAAATGATAGTGCGATGTTTGGACATAAAAGCTTTTTAAGGATTGGAGCCTTGAGTGATACCAGTATTCTGGGATTGTACAGAGAAAGTTATGAGCTGGAAAGTTGCAGTTTCAGCTTTTCTCAAGGGACAGATGTAAATGGGAAACCACAGACGGAAGTTCGGGGAGGTACGTTATATCTTACTTATGGCGGATTGCCGCAGAATGATATGCTACGCTGGGTACTGAACTCTACTAAGTATGAGGATGGAACTATTGTAGTATGTAATGATAATAATGAACCTTTAGAAAAGATTTGTTTCGAACAAGCGGCATGTGTGGGATTAGAGATTGAGTATGCTCAAAAGGGAAAATCCTATACACAGACAAAGATAACGCTTCAGGCTCGTAAGCTGAAAGTTGGTGATACTGCTCTTGAGAATCGTTGGACAATAAATAAATGAGTATTATGGGATTATTTTCTTTACCACAGATAGACAGCGATTTGACGGCATGGTTTATCCTTGACGGAAAAGAATATGAACTTAGCCAGTTTAATATAAATTTCTATCAATCGGTTGACCACAAAGGGCAACCCCAGGATGAAACACGTGGGGGACGAATGTCGGTGAGTTTGACGCAAGCATTGCCTGATAGTATTTATCGTTGGGCGATGTCTTCAATTCCTAAAAGTGGTGCGGTGGTGTTTCGTTCGAAAACAGCAAATTCGCCTTTGAAAATTGAATTTATGAATGCTTATTGTGTGAATTTTCAGCGGTTAGTTTGTAATTCTGCTGGGATTAATACAGTTTTGGATATATCTCCTGAAGAGATATTGATTAATGGGATAAGTTTCGATAATCATTGGGTTTAATAAGTACTAATGCTTTATAAAGCTAATATTAATCACTTATTTATTTATATTAGATGCCTGATAATAAATATACAATATTAGATTTGGATGAATTCAAAGCATTGATAAAAAAAGGTCATCCTTATACTGGTTTAGTAGAAATGCTGGGCTATGTATATTGGACTGATGAGATTGTATATTTTGTCCGTATTAATCCGGAAGAATTATTTGGTGTACCTAAATTTAAAGAAGTTCCAATACCTTATTCTTTTCATAATTCCCAACCTGTCATTTCTAAGATACGCAAAGTGATGCATATTCTGTCTAAAGATGAACTTAGAAGATATAATTTTGATATGTATTTTCAGTTCTATGGCATAATAGAAAAGATGAATAAGTATGTTTGTGAAACAGATGCAATAAGTAGTTATAGAAAGATAGGTTCAAATAGTATATCAGACAGAAATATCATTTCTGAGGCATCTGATGTTGTGGGAAGTTTAGATACTGTAACTGGTTGGTTGGAGGATGCTAATATTGCGAAGAAACCTAAATGGGTAAAATATCTTCAAAGAGGAGTGACAGTTTTATCCATATATCAGGATATTAGAAATGAACAGTATATAGATGCTGCTGGGAAAGTACTTTCAGAATATAATCCCTATTCTACTTGGATTGATATTGGAAAAGCAATATTAAGTTCTGATTGTATGCAATTTAGGTTAGCAAGGCTATATGCTAAGGAATATTTAGAGGCTGTTGCGGAACATAGAAGGTTATCTGTTATACAGTTTGAAGCGGGAAAAGCTAATGATTATGAATTGTATAGAGATTGTGCAAGAGATCTAGATAAATATAGTAAGATAGCACAAGAGAATTATGTGAATTTCCAAAAATGTATGGATAAATTGGGATATAAATATTATTAATGATGATAAATAAATTATTTTTTGCAAGCCTTTTATTACTCTTTTCATGCAGCAATTCTGTGAAACAACAGAAAGATTATGATGCAGTCATGATAAATGAGTATAAGAATATGTATGATGATAAAGGACGATTGTCTAAAGTTATAATAACTGTGACAAAAGGTATGTATTCCGGTGATAATGGTCTTGAAGATAAGACTGTCCGTATTCAACAGTATTCTTATAAGGATGATACGGATTATTCGATAGATGAAATAACGGGTGTGTTAGGTGAACAAAGATTACTAAAATATACAAAGTGTTCCCAAGAAGAGATATTATTGCGGAATGAAAAAGATACTTTGAAATATTCCTATAAACGATATTATAATTGCGATAAGGATAAGACTGAGTATAGAAAGATGATGTGGAAATCTGATGAAAAGCCATCCGTGCAGGAAGGATTTGAAATTTCCTATTTTTATGATACAGACGGAACTAAGGTGAAGACTATTAATAAACATCTTGATACAAATGAAGTGTCGGAAACTTATTATTTTGATGGAATAACTTATGAGGAAGCTTTATTGCGTATCCCAAAATCGGCGGATAAACCCGATATTGTATGTAGCACTAAAAGCGTTGTGAATGATACGGTAATTATTCGAACTACTTTAAACGGTGAATTGGAAGATATTACCAAAGAGTATACGGATAAAAGTAAAAAAATCAAGCGGAAATATGACCGTAATGGAATATTAGATGCAGAATGGGTGGATTATGTGGAAGATGGATTGAAAATTAGTGCTTCCAATTACCAACGCCCCGATGGCTTTAGAACTGATAGCGTCTTTTATAAGAATGATAGAAAACTCAGGAAGGTAGAAATCGATTCAAATCGTGTGATGAAAATGATTACAAATTCGGAGTATGATGATAAAGGTAATCTGCTGAAAGAAGTGACCAAAATAGTACATTCTCATTTTTGAGTATTATGCAAACCTACTTATACCTACATAAAGAAGGCACCCAGTCTCCCCAAGAGCAATATAGCGGGAAGTACCTGTTGAAGCATGTGGATTATGATTTCTTCCGCAGTGTGGGACGTAGGGGTGAAATTGCTTCGGATGTGCAGGGAGGCGAGATTCATATTGTGTTGGATGATTTTGCCGACGCGGTTCTGATGGGATGGATTTTTAGCCCTTATAAAAGGCGGAAGGGGATGATTGTGACAAAGGAGGGCGAAGAGACGGTTGCCACACTTCAGTTCGCGGAAGCAAAGCTAAGCAGCTTCCGGATGAATTACGATTCGCGGGTGAAAGAGGGGCTGGCGACCTTGCTCACTATCGAGGCGGGCGAGATAATGACAGGGAATGATTTGTATGTTCAAAATAGATAGCGATGGGATTCTTTGACCGGCTTTTTAAAGGCAAAAGTGTCTTCGAAGACAAGCGTAACCCCGGAATGGTTTGCGAACTGTCGCTCTGCGGAGAGAAGTATATCCTGAGTGAGTTCGATATCACTTATGAGGCAGGCGACGGGGAAAACGACTACTTTGTGGCGTATGCTGTCTTTTCAGACCCCGTGAACGCCGCTACCGAAAAGTGGATAGCCCAAGGGAGCCGGAAAGAGTCGGGAACGGTGAAGTTCTACCGGAACAATGATGAGCTGAAAGAAGGCGCCGTGTTCCACATCAGCTTCCGCGAAGCAAGTTGCATACGCTATCGCAGCATATCGCACGGCACATTGCCGGTGAAGACGATTGTAATGGCAATCCCGTCGTTGAAGATGGCGGGTGAGGAATTTGATAGAAACCGATAACAGGATGGAAGTATATTCGCTGCATGAAATGACGGGCTTACTTAAAACCGGTCTCTGGACGGGCGGAGAAGTAAGCAACCTCGGATACATCGGGCCTGCCGAATGCCGGCCTTCCGCATCCGGCTGCGGAATGCTGGGAGTGTACATCAGCTATGATACGATGTTGGAAAAGTGCGTGCCTTCCCCGCAGGGAGGAGGGTGTGAGTTACTGCTTTCCCAATACCGCCCTTATACGGGAACATTTGCGACCTATGTTTTAGAGAGCAATGTCGCCGACAGGGAGGTATTCCTTTCCAGGCTGATAGAGGTGCTTGCCGATGCAAGAGATCCCTACCTGTGGTCGCATAATATAACGCGGAGAAACATATTCGGCATCGAACGCAGATACGGCGGCTTGTCCAGTGGCATGTGGATGGGCAACATCGCCACTCCGCGACGCAGCAGACTGTTTGGAAGATGAGAGAAGATTATTATAGATTACCGCTGGATTTTCACCGTTTCTTTGAGGAAGGAGGCGGGCAGCTCGACAAATGTACCGAGCTGGAATCCATAGACCAGCACATCGAAATGCTGTTCACCACTTGCCCGGGCGAACATCGTTTCGATCCGGACTTCGGTTGCCGCATCTGGGATTTGGATTTTCTTGCCATCGCTTCTTTCGAGTTGTGGGAAAAGCAGTTCAAGCAGTACATCCGCGAGACGGTGGTGCGATACGAAACCCGCCTTGCCGACGTGCATGTGGACATCCATTTGCGGGATATCGTGAGGGAAGAGCGGACCAACTGCTCGGTGGCGGTGCGCAAGCGGGCTGATATTTATATCTCGGCGCGGGTCGTTTCCACGGACACGCCCGTGAGGCTGAAATACACACTTTATTTAGGACCTTTGTCCAACGAATAAAAACACACAGAATGCATTATGAACGAATATAGCAGGGAAAAGATAAAGCTGAGGATGCTGAAACGGATAGCCTCGTTGTGGGATATTCCGGATGTGGAGCATATCGACCCGGTGGTCAGGCTGCTGATAGAGGCGATGGCGGAAGAAATCTTCCTGCTTGCCGGCGAAATCAGCCAACTGGACGACCGGATGCTGGCGAAGCTTTCCTTGTCCATGACGCCCGTCGATTACCTGGCGGCGCGTCCGGCTCATGCCCTGCTCAGTGCCATACCCACCGATGCCGCTGTGGTGGTGGATAGCGACACGGTGTTCGAATACAAGGAATCGAGGCTGCTGAGGAAATACAATCTGAACAGCATCCGCTTCACTCCCATCGTCCCGTACGAACTGATCCGGGCGAGAATCGCTTCGGTCTGTATCGGGAACCGGCTGTATAAGTGCGACCGGGAATGCCGGAAGAACCTGGTGGCTTTGGCGGGGGAAGAAGACGGGCGTTCCGCCAACGTCGTATGGATAGGGGTGGAGTTACTGCCCGAAGCCGGCGGGATGCACGATTTGTCGCTCTATTTCGATTTCACCGCTATCGACGACAAGAGCCGCTACCTCCGCTTGCTGCCGTATGCCCGGTGGACGGCGGACGGCAAGGAAGCGGAAGTGGTGCAGGGATTGGGCGGCGAGGCGCAGAATGCCGACTTGCGTTCGCTCTACGACCTGCACTACCTTACCCTGCGGGGAATAGATACGGACAGGCGGAAGAAATATCCGGAGGAATGGGAATCTTCCTATTCCCGGGAAGGCTTGTCCACTCTCACCACGCCGGTACTATGGATTAAGGCGGTTTTCCCCGACTCGGTGCCGGGCGATGTATTGGATACGCTGAAAGTGGGAATCAACCTCTTCCCGGTGGCAAACCTCTCCAGGCGGACCATGACGCGCAAGATGACCGATGTATCCATGTTTATGCCGCTGGACATCGGGAAAAACGAATATTTTGTGGGGATAGAGTCGGTCAGGGATTCTTCCGGCAGGGTGTACGAGCCGTTGTCGCAGGAGGACGCGGCGGCTTCTACCGTCAAAGGAACTTATTCCCTGCGCCGCGGCGGCGTGGAGCTGTATAGCCATACGAACGACGCCAAGAGTGCCATTCTGCGTTTGCTGGATATCATAGCAGACCGGCACCTGTTTTCCAACAACCGCGCCGAAGTGGAATTTGAGCAGATTGTGAACAAAATCCTGGCGCTGACGGACAAGGTTTCCAATATAGCGGGCAACCTGGACGGGGAAAACGAACCGAAATCCTATATCGTGGTGGATAAAAGCAATGCGGGAGAGACGCTGATGGTAGATTACCGGGTGACGAACGGAGAGGTTATCAATAATTTCAGGCCCGCCGCTCCGTTGTTTGTCAATAACCGCTCGGCGGCTTTGGAGGAAGGCATCTATTTCCTGACGCCGGTACGTGGCGGGACGCCTTCTCCTACCATCGACCGGGTGAAAGACCTGCACCGGTATCTGCTGACGTCGCACGACCGGATTTTTACGAAACAGGACATCCTGAACTTCTGCAAGGCGGAATACGGCCCCTATATAAGCGACATCGGGATAAAATCCGGCGTGGCTATCAGCCCCAAGCCTTCGCAGGGAGTGATGAAGACAATCGATGTCCACATCCGCAGGGCTTCCGGCAGCTTTGCCGGTTTGTCGGACGAAGAGTTCCGCGAAGGGCTGAAGTGCAAATTGGAGCGCCGTTCGCCCGAAACTTTTAATTATCGGATATTTATAACCAACTAATAACTGTGTCACACGATGGAAGCAAAAGATTTTAATAAGGTAAGCGTCGAGGTACAAGTGAACGGAACGGTTTGCGACCTGTCCAGCCTCGAACTCCGCCAGAGTATGTTCGGACACCACACCTTTACCGTAGGCGTGAACTACCGTGCCAAGGAGCAGGGGCTTTGGCAGTTTTCCCCTGAGCAGATCCTGGAACAGTTGGGCTGTCCTTTATCCATCCATATCGAGGATGCGGAAGGCGCTTCGACCGACTTCGAGGGTGTGATCCGCAAAATAGATATAGGCGGAAAGGAGAGCAATCAGGGAGTGGTCATGCTGTATGGCGGCAGTCCCACGGTGCTGATGACCGACGACTATTCCATGGCTTCCTTTGTCGACACCGACCTTGCCTCCATCGTTCAGGAGACGATTACAGGCATCGGGTATAAAATAGAGCACAAGATAGAGCCGCTGAACAACTGCGAGATTCCCTATATCTGCCGGTATAAGGAGAGCAGCTACGGCTTTCTGAGCCGTTTGCTGTCCGCTTGCGGGGAGTGGTTCTTCTACGACGGAAAGAAAATAATAGTCGGCTTCTCTGCCGAGCAGAATTCGCAGGAGCCGGTTTCCCTGTCTTACCGCTACGATTTGGATGAAATGAAAATATCTTCTTCTCTGGGAAACTATGATGTGGAGCAATACGACTACGACCCTACTGCCGACCGCATCGAGCAATGGCCTTCTTATCCCGATTCGAAGAACCCCAATAAGTTTACTAAAAAGGCGTTCAGCCAGTCGAAATCCATCTATGGCGACTACACCATCCTGCCGAGCAAGATTCCCGTATGTCACGGGACTTTTAACCTGATGGAGAATTCGGTTTATGCCGAACACTTCGGCAAGTTGTCCGGCGGCTCCATGCTGGAGGCGAAGACCCGTACCTGCAAGGTGGGGTTGGGCAAAATCGTATCGGTGGACGTAGACCCGGACTTGCCCGAGTTTTCCCGCGAATTGGGCAACTACCGCATTGTGGAGATAGTGCACCGTTACGACGACACGAAGAGCAGTTATGAGAATGAGATCGTGGGCATCAACGCCGATATCGATTATCTTCCCTCGCGGAATGTGGTTCCGCCGATAGCCATGCCGGAAGTAGCCAGGGTGGTGGATAACCAGGACCCGAAGAATATGGGGCGCGTCAAGGTGCAGTTTGTGTGGCAGCAGCTCGAAGACCATCCGCAGGACAAGACCAGTGGCTGGCTGCGGGTGCAGACACCCCATGCGGGCAGCAGTGAAATAGTGGCAAAAGACCGCGGTTTCTTCTTTATTCCCGAGATTGACGACCAGGTAATGGTGGGGTACGAATATGGCGACCCCGACCGTCCGTTTGTGATGGGGAGTTTGTATCATGTGAATAATACGGACGGGATAGCATCAAATAATAAATTGAAATCGATTACTACCCGGAGTGGTTCCACATTAACCTTTGATGATGATGCACAAACTATATTGTTATGTACATCGAATGCAAACCAGATATTCATTGATGAGAATAGCGGTACTATTTCAATTGCATCAGCGGAAGAGGTGAATGTAATAACGAAGAATGTAAATATCGATGCTTCGGAGAATATGACTGTAAATGTGGGGGGAGATTTTAATATGACAGTCGGAGGAGAATCTTATATAGCTATAAGTGGAAATTCAGATCTCACCATAGAAAAAGATTCTTCTACAAATATCACGGGAAATGTAGAGCAGAGTATCGAAGGAGATTATAATTTGTCTGTTATGAAAAAACTTAATATTCATTCTAATTCTGATGGAAATATTGAAAGTGATGGAAAAATGATAATAGCTTCTCAGAATAATTTGAATATAAAGAGTCAAACTAAAGTTGATATAGCAAAGGGATAACAATGAAATATTGTATTTTATGCATAATATGGTTGAGTTTTCAATTTAGTTTAAATTCATGCCAAATAAAGGATAAAAATATGGAGAAAAAATTTTTATGGCAACCAGGAGTAAGTGCGCCATTTTATTATACTGCTGTGGTGAAATATGCGTATGTTGGCTATGGTACAAAAGGAAAACGTTTTCCAACTATGGTAGAAACTACCAGACGAGGTATTGGTAGGGGCTTTATGGCTGTAGCTCTTGATGATTTTGATGACCCTATGGATTTACCTAATAGCTTAGATATATTATGGATTTCAATAGCTGAGAAGCAAATATATAAAGGCAATTTTGTGTTCTCACAAGAACTTCAAGATAAAATTTTGAAGTATTTTAGGCAGGGATTTTGGGATGAGGGCGAAAAGCGTACCTACGAATGTTTCTCTTTAACCTTACTTCCCGGAGGTCGAATTTGTCTCTATCTTATTGGGAGTGGACGTACAGTATGTTTAGATACAATTTTGCAATGTACCCCAATTCAAATGGACTTTCTTGATTTGAATCTTAATACTTCTTATAAAACACTTGATGATTATGTCAATGCTGAATATGAGTACTCTGATCAACAAGATATGAAAGAACATCAGAAGAAATATGGTATACCTTATAGAATATGGGATAAGTATTTGGAGCGTTTCGATTATGACATTTGTTTTGAATATGAGGCAAAAGACAGTGTTGTGGAATATGGTAGTATCATAGGCTATGCAAATGGTGAAATATTTGATTCCATGTCTGGAGTAAATCCACAATTTAAATCCCCTATAAAGGATTGTAAATTTCGATGGAAAGTAAATAAAACAATATATTCTGGGTATTTCTATTTTAATGAGGATGAAGTCCTGAATTATTTTGAGCAAGCTTATGGAGAGAAGCGAGAACAAAAAGGAATGTTCATTATTCGTGTAAGTAAATATAATAATTGGTTTGATATTATATTGAAAGTTGGAGGAAAAGAATTTAATTTAGAAAAAACACAGATTCGTGTATTTAGACGTTTACCGGAAGATCGTAATGGTTATAATTTTTATGACAATTATAGAGGAGAAGATGTTAAACGTTTCATAGGAGAATAGATTATGGCAGAATATACAAATCAGATTTGTGGAATTAGTTTGCCTGAGAATTCTACAAACCAGTGTAATGAAGAAACGATAGAGTTAACCATCGCTATTTTTTTTGATGGGACAAAAAATAATAAATATAACACTACTTTTGGTAAAGAAAAAGATGATAGTTACAAAGGTTCATATACAAATGTTGCAGAATTGTATGAACATTATAAAACAGATTCGTTAACAGAAAAAGTATATATTGAAGGAATTGCTACTGCCCCGCCCAAAAACGGAATGTCTACAGGGAAGAAAGATTGCATGAGAGGAGCAGTATGGGGAACAGGCAAATATGGAATTAATAAGAAAATAGAGCGCGGGTGTATAGAAGTAAAAAAGGCATTCACTGAACTTAAAAAAAAGAATGGATACACATCTGTAGACTCGCTTATTATAAATGTATTTGGTTTTAGTCGTGGTGCTGCTGCTGCTCGAAGTTTTGTGAGTAGGATTAAAACGGATATAGGAACAAACACAGATAAATGTAATGTCTGTTTGAGAAAATATATTAAAGAAAGCGACGCCCCATCAATAACAGTGCAATTTTTGGGATTATTTGATACTGTTTCTTCTTATAGCCCTGGATGGACGTTAGCTGCTTTTGATGAGAAGGATGTGGAGGAGCTGAATTTGAAAATACCTTCTATGGTTAAACAAACTGTTCATATCGTAGCGGCGGATGAATATAGAAAGTATTTCGCTCTTACAACTATTAAGAGTGCAGATTCTAATGCAAGCAAAGAACTCGTTATTCCGGGAGCGCATTCTGATATAGGTGGTGGATATATGCAACCCGAAGCTGAAAATATTTTAATGAGTGGATATGATATTGGTGATAGGAAATGTAGAGGATATAAGTCTTTACAACAATTATATGATGAATGTTGGCTCCCAAAAGATTGGTATACAGAGAAAGATACTTTTATGAAGAACGGTACTATTCAGAAATACAGAGATCGTAATCGCTATGTAAAAAATGATTATTCAAAAGTCGCTTTATCTTTGATGAGTAAATATGTTACTGAAGCTAAACTTCAGGTAATTGAAAAATTGGCAGATAAATATAAAATAGAATCTTGGATGGTTAATCTGTGTAATATTCAAGAGCGAGTGCTTTCAGTAGAATGTAACCCTCTTTATAAAATATGTTCTGAAGGAGTTATTTTTGTCGGAAGTAATGAAGATATGGAGAAAATATGTTCTGTACGTTCAGAATACATACATCTTTCGTCCTATAATTCATTAGGACATTACGCGACATCTAATAATAAACGATTGATATATGAAGGCTGACTATGTATACGTTCAAAACAATAAAGGCTAATTATCGTTTTGTTTCGAATGTTCTATACCCATCCGGAAAGCATTCTATTTATAGTAAAATAGAACAAATAAGCGTTGTGCCTAATTTAGCTGAAGGTTTAAACTTTACATTGGTGGGAGGGGACAATGAACAGATTAATGGTAAGCCGCTACAAGACTTTGATTTAATCATGTCCCAATTAGGGCATTCTTTATATCCTATAGAGCTGGTTGTCTTGAAAACAGGAAAGATAAAGCGTCTGAAAAACTTGGAAGATATAAAGAAGCGCTGGCAATGGAAGAGCGATGAAATACTTTCTACTTATGAAAACGCTTATTGGGTGGAAAGATATATAAAGATGACAACGGAGAACCTAGCGGATGAAGAAACTTTTATGAACGCGCTATGCCGCAGTAATTTTATGCAGCTATTCTTTATGGAGGAAGCCGCATCGCAGCAGTATATACAGATATATGATTTCCCTTTTACGGGGAAAACGATCTCTGCAACATTTGATATGGTAAATTCAAGCGGTTTGGAATACCGGTATCAATCGGCTCTTGAAGATGCGGACGAACGCATCTGCTCCGGAACCGGTGAAATGCGGGTAACGTATTCCGATAAGGGGCTTCCGCTGAAAATCGCATTCTTATATAGAATCGAAGTTGCTGAGGAAGGGTATTATACTAAAAAAACAGAGATTGAGTTGGTGGAGTAAAATAAGAAAATATGGGAAAAGAATATGTAGTACAAACTGCCATGTGCATGTGCAAGTTCGGAGCTGCTCCGGGCATTCTGAAGGTGACGGACAATCAGGGAGTTTACATGAATGGTAAACTTGCCGCCACCTCGATGACCTTGGGCAATGTTTTTAATCCGCCGGGATTTGGACTGTGTAAGGTCAATCCGATGACTCCCAAACCTTGTACCCCTGCTGTGACACAGTGGACGGACTATTATGACGGAGCCACTATAAACGGGAGTTCCTATCCATTGACAGATACAAGTAAAGGCACTTGTGCGATGGGATGCCCGGGATGTATCACGTTTCAGACTACCGGACAAATAGCCATTCCCGGCATGGCTCAAATGAAACAGGCCGCCGCCGCCCATCAAAATGACATCAATCCAATGGGCTCGGCTGGCGCTTTGGACGGAGATGAAGAAAAAGAGAATATATGAGTCAATATCTGCAAATGTTAACTTTGACCTACCTGCTCTATCCCATTTTAGGGTTGTTATTGGTAGGTTTAGGCGTTTTCATCGCCAAGAAGAACGAACTGTTGGGCAATAAACGCCTGGTGGGGTATGCCATCGGGGCGGTAATCGTACTGGCAATCCCTGCCTTATTGGGATTTCTGGACTATGACTTTATGCCTTACGGATACGTGGCGTTGGCGTCGATATACCTGCTGCTGGGATGGTATAATGTCCGTATGCTGCCTTGGGTGTTCAAGGCGGAAAGCAAGTACCGCCATGAAATCATACTGACGCTGTTTGTGCTGATAGTGGGCATGATGTTCTTTATATTGGTGTTCAACCTATGCAACGACTTGCAGTATGGGCCGTGGGCATCTACCTGCATGATTTCCTTTGTGTTCGTCTCCTTGTTCGTGAGGACGTACGACCTGTTTCTGGCCATCCCCGAGCCGATATATAAAATCTGGAAGTTTGACGACAGCGAGAGTGTGGATATGTATGCGGATATCGACTTCGGACGGCTGAAGGTGGTGACGCTGGAGATATATAAGGAAGACGGCGACCGCGAACCGCTGCGGCTGAAAGGCAAATTGCCCGATCATATCCCGTTCGGGGTATGGGTGAAGCGGCTGATAGAGGATTATAATAAGAAATCACCCTTGTCGCCCATCCGCTACGCGACGGACGGGGAACAGGACAAGTGGATATTCTATCGCCACAACTCGGTGCTGCTGCCCAAACGGTACATAGACTGCACGCAGACGGTGAAGGAGAACCGGATAGGCGATAATAGCTTTATTGTGGCAAAACGAATCAGAGAATACATAATGGACTGAGAATATGAAGAAACACAAATTAGTGAACTGGCAGGGGCAGATGAGAATGGCGCCCGCCCACTTCAGGCAAACGGAGGATTACTTTATCGAGGGTCTGAACGATGTGCGTTCGCTCTTTCTGCAAAAGCATGATTACGGATTGCTGCCCATGACGGAGAGGGACAGGGATGTGGAGATACGCATACGCGAACACCTGTCCAATCAGGTGGAGGTGAACCTGTATTGCTGCAATGCCGTGACGGCTTCGGGCGAACGGATCGACTTCAACTTGTCGGAAAACGAAATGCCGTTGTCGAAGAACTTTTCTCCGCAGCAGGACGGACGGGGAAGGGAGACGAACCATTGGGACGTGATACTGGCGGTGGACCCCTATAAGCGCGTTGCCACAGGGGAACTGGACCCGCAGGAGGAACCTCCCCGGCATCCGGATTGCGACAGCTTGTACAAGCTGCACATCGTGCCGTCGGACGAGGTGAATCTTTCGGCCTTCGGCTCTCACTTCCTGACCATCGGGAAAATACGCAAGGAGGGCGAACGGTATCTGGTGGACCAGAATTACATCCCGCCCTGCCGCACGATGTCGAGCCATCCGGAACTGATACGCTACTGCAAGCATTTCGACGCCCTGCTGTATGACCTGAGAAAGTCTTCGCAGAATATCATAGGCAAGGTGAACGACCGCCCCAACGGAAGCGAACTCGCGGTGAACATCCGGGCGATGAGCGAAACGATTTTCGCTTATATCGCTTCCATCCATTTCCGGTTGAAGAATTTCGGCACTTCCATTCCGCCGGTGGTGATGACGGAGTATATCAGCAACCTGGCGTCGCATTGCTACGTCAGCCTGATTTGCCTGCCGGGCATACAGAAGGATGAACTGCTGAAGTACTTCTATGAGTGGAGCGACGTGATGCCGGGTTCGTTCGAGGAACTGCTGTCGGGAACGATGGAGATAGAGTACGGGCACAACAACCTGCGCGCGGTCATGGTGAGGCTGGAGACTTTTATCGTGACCATGGGGGAACTGTGGGAACACCTGAGCCGGCTGGAATACATCGGGCAGCATAAGGAAAGCCTGGTGGTGTCGGTGAGCGGCGGCAACCGGGGAGAGGAACGACGGGGTTTCATGGTGTCGGACTAAAGCGGAGGGCGGATGAAAGATGTCAGGGAATTGTCGGCCTACATCCTGCTGGCGGAGATGTATCCTTACTACCGGGCGGATGTGTTTGCCGCCTGTCTTATCGAGGCGGGGGCGGACCCCGGACAGGTAATCCTGTCGCGCAAGGACGGATTGGGACAGGGGGTGCTGTATGATATCGAGAAGGTGTCGCTGATGTATCCGTACCTGCATCCGGAGAATCCGTTGCTGAACGTGGAGAGCGGGCGTCCGGGAATCTATGACGCCTTGCCGGAGAACCTGTTCTACGCCGCCGACCGTTCTTTCCGGGAGAGGGACAAGAACCAGATTCTTCAGCGCATGAAGGAAAACCGGCAGGCGGAAGAGGACGTGAGACGCTTCTTCCGGTTGTTCGAGGTGGAGTCGGACGCGTTCCGGTGCTACTTGCAGAACAAGGAACTGAAGTATGACAAAAGACATACGTATGGAGAGTTTGCATCGGTGTTCGGGCCGTATTGGGAAGTGCTGTCGCTGATGAAGCCGTATGAGGCGCTGCGCTTCCTGGAGGTAGCGCCGCATATCGCCGTGCTGCGGGGCAGTTGCCGGGAGGCGGCGGAAGCGGTGTCTTTTATCATGAATGTGCAGGTGGACTTTGAGCGGACGATGGTCCGCAGGAAAGTGGAGAAAGAATTTGCGCCGCTGCTTTCGGAGATGAGGCTGGGAGAGAATTCGGTACTGGCTATGGGAGATGCGGAAGAGGTGGAAACGGTGGTGAAGGTGACGGTGTCGGGGCTGGATGTGGATGCCTGCCGGGACTTCTTCCGGGGCAGGGACAGGGAAAAGATACTCCGTTATCTGGCGGAACTCTTTCTGGAAGTCAATACCCCGGTGCAGATTGTGATAAACCCGGCGGAGGAATGCCGGGAGTTCTGCATGGGAGAGCCGGGGAAAGAAGCTTTCCTGGGCGTGAATACGTATTTGAGTTGATGAGTTTTTGAGTTTTTGAGTTTTTAAGTTCCCGGTGCGCTGTGAGGAGGTGAAAATAAACGGAGACCAATGAACTCATGAACTAAAAAACTTATAAACTAAAACAACTCAACAACTCAAGAACTCACAAACTCAAGAACTTAAAAACTCAAAAACTAAAATCAGTATGAAGGCAATTAATCATACTTCGGTGGTGAAGGGATATTTCAATTTCTCGGTGTGCATGGCGTTGTTGGTCGTGCTGTTCCTGTTCATGAGCTACTGTTTCGTTTCTACGTTCGCATTCGAAACGGCGAAAGTGGAATCGCGTTCGGTCGTGTTCGACAGGACTTTTGCCAAGCAGGTGAACGTGGTGGACAGGGTGGATTCGCTGTACAACTACATGCTGCTGATTAATTCGGGCAACCGGATTAACGATATCATGGTGCAGAATGTGGTGAGCACCCGCAAGATGCAACTGCTGAACGAGCTGGAGGAAATGGATGAAAAAGACGTGCTGCTGTACAAAAGACTGGTGGCGAACATCAACCGTTTCCTGACCATCAAGGACTCCATCCGCATACTGAAAAAACAGGAAGGGACATTGAGAGAAGATTTAATAAGGTGTATCGACGCTGAACATCAGGCTACCCGAAAACTGTCGTTGGAAGGGGCGCAATCCGGTAAAAGTAATGGCAATGGAAAATAAGAATATTCGAAGAAGGGATAAGGTGAGCGCGGTGGTCAATATCCTGGTGATATTCGCCGTGTGTACGTCGGTGTGCCTGTTTTTCTTTTTCAGGAATAAGGACATCGATTTGGGCTCGCGAAAGAGCCTGATCGTGAAGAAGGCGGAAAGGCAGCAGGTGCTGCGGAGGGAACAGGGGAACTGCCTGACGCAGTGTGACACGTTGTTCGGAAGAATCGAACGCTTTGAACCGGGTGTGAACGCTTCGTTTGAAGAGAACGATATCAAGTTCCTGCTGAACGACCTGAAAGAGGTGTACGAGCGCAATGCCTGGGATAAGCGGTACAAGGTGTTCTATCATGTGGCGGCGTGCTATGAAATGTGGTTTGCCGATAAAAAGGTGTTGTGGAGCAAGAAGGTGAATATCCGCAACTTCAGCCAGGACCTGGAGAAATGCGAAATCGGCTTGACGCAGAAGGAAGAAAAACTGAAAAGTAAAGAAAAGGGCAGGTAGATGAACAGGTTTAATAATATAACGTCGATGATTGTGGCAGGGGTGCTGGTCCCGGTAATGGTGATTGTTATCGTGTGCATCAGGGCTTGCCAGCCCGCGCCGGAGGTGAAGGCTTCGCTTTCGGATGTGGAGGTGGCGGTAGGAGAGAGTTTCGTGTTTGCCGACAGCACCCGCAATGCCGAAGCCTGGCTGTGGGAGTTTGGAGACGAAAAGATGTCCGAAGAACGCAAAGGAGTATATGCTTACCGTCATGCGGGACGTTACAAGATACGCCTGACGGTGAATGGGAAATATGAAAAACTGTTTATCGTCAACGTGAAGGAGGCGGATGACGGGAAATTGTCGCGCTTGGTGGAAATCGACGCGCCGTCCACTGCCATGCAGGGGGAATATGTGGTGTTCAACGGCATCGGCAATGACAAGCAGTGGCAATGGGAATTCGGGGAGAGCGGCATTGTGGATGCGAGGGAGAAAAGCCCTTTGTACGCTTATGCCAAACCGGGGCGTTATCAGGTGAGGCTGCGGACGGAGAACACGCAGTATCCTGTGGTGCACCGTATCGAGGTGAAACCCGGCTACTCCACCAACGACAGCACGGACGTGATGTCGGTAATCGGGGCGGATATACGCGAGAAATTGCAGGCTATCAGCGACGGGAAGCCTTTCAACACTCATTATCGGTATATTATCAGGAAGTATATGTGCGGGGACGAGAAGACGGAGGTGGTGATTAACAACAGTAAATATAACGATATCTATTCTTATTGCCAGGGACTGGCCGCTACGGGCAGGGGGAGGAAGACGGTCATCGAGCATGTGGCGGTCGAGATTCCGGACCTGGAATCGGGATGCGTATCGAAGGTGATTGTGATTCAGGCTTCGGAACAGAACTAAGTTTTAGGCACGGATTACGCGGAATGACGCGGATTTCTTTAAACTTATCGGTGATTTTCCGTGTAATCCGTGCCTGAAATTTATCACAAAGCAAGCGGGACGTTAGTTTTCAGACACTCTTCCCCTTTCTATCAACATGTTTTTTTACACATCATTTAAAGACTGGATATATGAAAAGATTTTTGACGTTCGGATTACTTCTGGGAGCGATGCTTCTGGTCTCTTGCGGGCCGGTGCACCGTTTCACCCTGTTGCGCCGTATGCCGAGGCAGTATTCGGAAAACTATCCGATAGAAGGAATCAAGGCGCCACGGAGCGGGGCGCATAAGAAACCGTGGGTGGTGTATTCCGACCGGGAGGGAAACGCCGCCTATGTGAATCCGGGCGGAAAGGTGAAATCGGCGGAGGTGGGCTTCTTAGACGCCATGCTGGTGATAGGCAGAAAAGGGGAGTATCTGAAATTGATAAAGTATAAACCTGAGAATATAAAGAATAACCGGTTTGCGGAAAGGAAAAAGGCGGAGTATGTGGGATGGATGCACAAGTCGTTTCTGATTCTTTCTCCGACTTCGGTGACGGATATCCGTTCGGGACAAAAGAATAAACTGATAACGGCGATTGCCGATACGGTGGCCATCTTGCATCCCAAACGCTACTTTGCCGCGGCGGACTCGCTGAAGGTGTACGGCGAACCGGACAGGCGCAAGGCAGGAAGGACGGCGGGACTGCATCAGATTGTGTACGAAGTGAAAACGTCGGCCGACGGACTGAGCGTACTGGTGGCGAACGCGACGGACTGGAATGCGGAGAATGTGAAGGAACAGATTATCGGGTGGTTGCCGAAAGAGATGTTGCGGGACATCGGGCGGCGGATATTTGCCGTCACGGGGTTGGCGGAAGGGAACAGGCAACCGGCTGTCTTGAAGTATTCGCCCGTGCTGCGACCGTATGCCACGGATTCGGCTTATACTTTTTGCAGCGGGGTGTTTCTGCCGGTCATCGATAAGTCTGACAATAAGGTTTTCAATATCGACGGCGAACCGATATCGTTCGGCCGCAGTAAGGAAATCAAGCGATACCTGGGGCGCATCCGGGTGCTGTTTTCCATCGAGCAGGCTTCCCGCCTGGGCGAACAATATCCGATGTTGCTGAATGTGATTCAGAATTTGCGTCCGCTGTTCCTGACTTCGGGCGAAGGGGTGGGTTTCACTTTCGGAGCTGCCGTGGCAACGGCGGACGGGGTGGAGACGATACCGCCTACGTCGGATTATGATGTGTTGGTGGACAGGCTGACGGCAATGTCCGGGCGGGTACAGGAAACGCCGGACAGTCTTCTGCCGGCATGGACGGTGATGAGGAAGGCGTTGGAGTTGGCAAAGGTGCCTTCGGACGGGGTGAATGTGGTGATAGAGATAGGGGAAACCGGGGAACCGGATGAGAAAGCGCCGGCGGATATTGTGGAAGAGTTGATGCGGAAGGATTGCCGGCTGTTCGGATGGCAGATTTATGCGGATGAGGAAGAAAGGTACAATAATTATGTATTGCAGCTTTCGGATATGATTTTGCAGGTGGCGGATTATAACAGGGTGGCGAAGCGGAAAAACATTTTGTATGCCGAGCAGCTTTGCCGTAGTAATCTGTTCAGGGAGATGGGGAGTAATTGCTATATGCTGGATTATCCGGCGGCAAGCATGACGCAGGGCGGATTCCTGTTTCCGGAGAAAAACGAGGTGTTGCCTTTGGAACTGTTTGCCGGAGCGGTGGACTCTTTGATGACGCAGATTCGGGAAGATAACCGGATGCTGAGTGAAAGCCTGGACCGGGCGTTCGCTACGGTGGGAAATACGAAAGACCGCTATGACAGTTGTCTGGTGAGGAGATTCACGGCGCTGCCCGGAAGCAAACCGGGGAAGGAATACCGCGAGGTGTTTGCCGGCGGCGATCCGATGTGGTATATGCCGGTGGAACGGATGGAGGTGGCGGACTCACTGATGCAGTACCGTCTGCTGCTTTCGGAGGGTGAATTGGCGTCCGTAAGGTCGTGTCTGGAGACTTTATGTGCCCGCGAAGTGGATATTAAGGATATCAACAAGCCTAAAAAGGGAAAGCTGAAAAAGCTGTGCCGCTATCTGGAACAGATGGAAACGCTGACCGATGCGGAGCTGGATTCCATGAAGACGCAAGCTGCGGTTCGTCCCGATACGACGTATGTTTCTACGAGAAAAGTCAGGAGGCATCTGTACAGGTTTTATCTGTCGGAACTGAAGAATTGCCGTGTGTGTCATAAGAGGAATCGCGAACTGAAGCGGTTGACGTTGGCAGAGGCCCACCGCCAGTTATTCGGTGTTCCTGCCAATGAACCGGGATTGGAAAGGATTACCATCCGGGAACTGAAAAAGAAGAAGTATGTATCAGACGCCCACCTGGATGCCCTGATAACTTACTTCAAACAGTGCAAAGAGACATTTATCCGGAAGTGTGCGGAAGAACAGGTTTCCTCAGGAGGTAGGGGGTATTATTATGTGGGGACGGAGGGGTTGCCGTGATAATGTGCTAATGTGCTGATGTGCTAATATGCTAATGGGCTAATGTGCTAATGTGCTAATGTGCTGCGCGGTGGGGGGAGGAGAATGAAAAATGAATAATGAAAAATGAAAAGTGGGGAGGAGGGTGTCTGAAAACTAACTAAGGCTGAAAGCCTTTTATCTTATAGCCCAGGGCAACGCCCTGGGAATCAATGTTATATCTGCGTCTGCGCCCTGAAAGGGCAAAATCCTGGTATATATGTTTATGCCCTTACAGGGCGCAGACACATTATCTACTTTAAGACCCGGGGGTTCCCCCGGGCTGTAAGATAAAAGGCTTCCAGCCTTAGGCTGCGCTATCATATTAAATTACCGTTCTTCCTATCTCTCCTTCCCCAACGTAAATACAAACTCCAGCCCTCCCCCTTGATTGTTCTTCGCCGAGATTGTTCCGCCGTGAAGGATGACGGCATTCTTTACGATGGCTAATCCGAGTCCTGTTCCTCCTAACTTGCGCGAACGACCTTTGTCGACGCGGTAGAAACGTTCGAACAGGCGGTTCAGGTGTTCGGGGGAGACACCTACGCCGGTGTCGGCAAAACTGAAATAGTAGAAGTTCTCGTCTTCGCGGAAACAACTGATGTGAATATGGATATTCGTTCCGGCATAAGCGATGGCGTTATCCATCAGATTGCGGAAGATGGAATAGAGCAACGAATAATTTCCCCGCAACTGCATGTCGGGTTTCAAAGAATTGATAACCGTGATGCCCTTTTCCTCCAACTCCAGCGACACCTCATTTATTATATTGGCGACAAGCTTGCTTACATCCACCTTCTCCATATCAATCATGTGCGCCGCCTCGTCCATGCGGGTCAGTACCGAAATGTCCCGCAGCAGTCGGCTCAGGCGATTGCTCTGGGCATAACAGCGTTCCAAGAAAACCTGCAACTTCTCGCGCGGAATGTTTTCGTTGCTGACAATGGTTTCCAGATAACCCTGTATGCTGCTGACGGGCGTTTTCAACTCGTGGGCGATATTCTGGGTCAGCTGGCGTTTCAGCCGCACCTGTTCCTCCTCCAAAGTAACGTCGTTGATGGAAATCTCGAAACTTAAATCCTGGAAGATGATACACTCCACAATAAAAGTGCGTCCGTTCTTGTTGATGTGGATGGACATCCGCTTCTCCTCATGGTCCGACGGACGTTTGCGAGCCTTGTTGATGAAGTCCGTAATCTTCCGGAACTCCTGGATAGAGAATATCTCCTCGGTGGTTTGCAGGTTGGAGTCGGAAATCAGGTTGCTGTATTGGGTGAACAGATTGTTTACCAGAATCTCCTTTTTCTCGCGAGTGAACACCCCCAAGCCTTCGCGTGCCGTTTGCAGGTGGGTAATCAGTTTCTCGCGTTCGATGTACAGCGCTTCTTTGGTCTCGCGCAAGCGTTTGTATATCTGTATGATATGCTGGGAAATCTCCCCCAGTTCATTGTGCGGAAAGGCGGACTGTATGTCCGTCTCTACCGGCTTGTTCTTGTCGGCACGTTCGGCAAACTCGCGCAAATGATTGATGGCGGTTCCGAGTTTGGAGGTGAATTTATAGAATATGCCCATCAACAGCAAGGTTACGATGGCGGTGAACCAAAGATAGTGTGAATCAGCTTTGAGGCTTTTGGTCAGATTGAGATTATAAGGCAAGGCGGAACGGATGATGTAATCTTCAAAGAGGGTGGCTGAATAGAAGTAAGGGATTCCGGTGGTCTCGGAAGTGCGTCGCAGGTCATACCCCTTGCCGTGTTTCAGGGCTTTCTTTATTTCCTGGCGGCCGATGTGGTTGCCGTATTCGCTATGATTCTTATCGAAACTGTCGTAAAGGACATCCCCGTTCAAGTCGATGAGGGTGACGCGCAAGTCTTTGGCTGCGTTCCGGGAAAGGTAACGGCCGGGTATGGAGGCGAACAGGCTGTCGGGAGCATTCTTCAATTCCTGGTGCAACCGTTCGTTATAGTTCTGGAGCTGGGTATCGAGCAATTCCACTTTGTATTCCTTTTCCCGCTGGTACTGATAGGCTATGAAGCAGGCGGCAAATACAAGAAACAGCGAGATGACCGAAAGAAACAACTTCCGGCTGAACGACAAGAATTGCTTATCCTTATTCGGCTTCGAAACAGTATCCATATCCTAAACGGGTTACGATGCATTTGCCATAAATACCTATCTTCTTGCGCAAGCGGGTGATGTTGACGTCGATGGTGCGGTCCAATACGTACACTTCGTCGCTCCAGATGCGGTTCAGTATGTCTTCGCGCGAGAACACCCGGCCTTTGTTTTGCAGGAGAAGGAGCAGTATTTCGAATTCTTTCTTGGTGAGGGGCATTTCCTCTCCGTCGATGGAGACTTTCTTCTTGATGATGTCCATCACCAGGGATTTGTAGACAATCTGCTCCGGAACCCGTTCCGCTCCCGGCTGTTGCGTCCGTCGTAACACGGCTTTGACACGCGCCGCCACTTCCCGCAGTGAGAAGGGTTTGGAGATGTAGTCGTCGGCACCCAGGTTGAATCCGGTAACGGTATCGTTCTCCGTGTCTTTGGCGGTGATGAATATAATGGGGATTTGCGCGGTGTTTTTGTCCTTCTTCAACATGCTTGCCATCTTGAAACCGGAGATTTCTCCCATCATGACGTCCAGCAACAGCAGATGGTAACGACCGATATCCATCTTCAAGGCTTCTTCGGCGGAGTTTGCCGTATCCACTTCGTAGCCTTCGTTCTCCAGGTTGAACTTTAAGATTTCGCACAAGTCTTCTTCATCGTCCACAACTAAAATCCGGTATTCGTTCATTTTGCTTTCATTTTTTATGTAACAAGCCGATTACTTCTTTTTCTCTTGTTACAAAGTTAAACTTTATTTCCGTTGCAGGAGCAAAGGTGGGGCGAAATTGTTACGGAAGGATGAAACGGGTGTTACATTCTTGTTACAGAAAGATAAAATGTTGTATCTTTGTTCTGAAAACAGACAGACGTATGAAGAATCTGATAAATACTCGCAAGGAAACTCATAAATGGCGTTTACCGGTAGTCACCATCGTATTGGCAATCGTAGTGGTGGGCTCTATCTGGCTGAATGTCGCGCCGTTTCGTTCCGGTTTTGAGATAGCCGATGAACTGGGCGGCAACATCTTCCCTTCCAGCATCTTGTCGGTAGCCACCACGGATGCGCAGGTCATCGTTCCGGTGGATTCGATGTATGTAGGAAACCCGAAATCGTGCATTGCCGTCCGCGTGCGTTCGGGAAAGCCTTACAGCAAGGTAAGGGTAGAGGTGGCGGAGACCCCTTTCTTCTCCCGCTCCGTGTCCGAATTCGTGTTGGAGAAACCGAGGACGGAATACATTATCTATCCCGATATCATCTGGAATTATGAAGCCTTGAAAAACAACAACCAGGCCGAACCCATCAGCGTCGCCGTCACGGTAGAACTGAACAAGAAAGACCTGGGGCAGCGTGTGCGCACTTTTTCCGTACGCAGTATCAACGAATGCCTGTTGGGCTATGTGACGGGCGGCACCAAGTTCCATGATACCGGCATTTTCTTTGCGGCGTATGTCAACGAGGAGAATCCGATGATAGACCGGTTGCTGCGCGAGGCATTGGATACCCGCATCGTAAACCGTTTCCTGGGCTATCAGGGTGGGGCGGAAGTGGTGGATAAGCAGGTGTATGCCTTGTGGAATGTGTTGCAGAAGCGTAAGTTCCGTTACAGTTCGGTGTCGAACACGAGCCTTTCCAGCAATGTGGTTTTCTCACAGCGTGTCCGCACGTTCGATGATGCTTTGGAATCTTCGCAGATAAACTGTGTGGATGGCAGTGTGCTGTTCGCTTCGCTGCTGCGCGCCATCAATATCGAACCGATATTAGTCCGCACCCCCGGCCACATGTTTGTGGGCTATTACACCGACTCCAACCATCAGCATATGAATTTCCTTGAAACGACCATGATTGGCGATGTCGATTTAGACGACTTCTTCCCCGATGAGCAACTGGACTCCACCATGGTAGGGAAGTCCCAGAACCAGATGTCGCGCATCACCTTCGACAAATCCAAAGAATATGCCAACAACAAGTACAAGCAACATGAAGAAGGCATCCACTCCGGCAAACTGAATTATATGTTTCTGGAGATTTCCAAGGAGGTAAGGAGGAGGATACAGCCGATAGGGAGGTAATCGGAGATGCGAAGTGCGCATTGCAGGGAAAACGGAGCTTTTCAAAAGTGCGCATTGCAGGGTATTTGGGCGGTGGTAAACTTGCGTATTGCAGAAAATGCTGCATCTCAGTAAGGTGGTTTGTCTGACTTGCCTATGTTTTGAAACAAATCTAATCTTGATTTGCCTATGTTTTGAAACAAATTCGCACCTATTTTGCCTATGTTTTGAAACAAAACTGTATATTTGTTGTTGAAAACCAATATCTTTCGGTTATGTTTAAGAGAACTATACTTTCCCACTTGGAACAATGGAAAGCAGACAGCCATCGCAAACCGTTGGTTTTGCGAGGAGCGAGGCAAGTAGGTAAAACGACGGTTGTGAATGAATTCAGCCGACAGTTTGATAATTATTTGTATCTCAATTTGGAGAAGAAAGAGGCGGCGGCATTGTTTGAGCTTGAAATACCTTTAAAGGACTTGATGCCGCTTTTGTTTGCTCATTGCGGAATTATTCGCAAAGACGGTACCACTTTGCTCTTTATCGATGAGATTCAAAATTCGCCGAAAGCCATCGGTGTATTACGCTATTTTTATGAAGAACTTCCCGATATATTCGTGATTGCGGCAGGGTCCTTATTGGAGAATCTGGTAGATGTCAAAGTCTCTTTTCCGGTAGGCAGGGTGCAGTATATGGCTTTGCGGCCCTGTTCGTTCCGCGAATTCCTGGGAGCTGTGGGAGAGGAGGCTTTGTTGCCGGTGTTGCAACAGCCGGAGGTGACTGCTGCTTTTCACACCCGGTTGATGTCGCTATTCAATTTATATACTTTGATTGGCGGTATGCCCGAAGCAGTTCAGCTTTATGCAGAGCGAAGGGATATCCTGGCATTGGGTAACGTTTATGAAACGCTTTTGCAAGGCTATCGCGACGATGTGGAGAAATATGTGAGGAGCGGGTCTTTAATAGAAGTTGTTCGTTTCATTCTGAAAGAAGGGTGGGGAAAGGCTGCGCAGACCGTAACCCTGGGAGGATTTGCATCCTCTTCCTACAATGCGCGTGAAGTAGGCGAGGCTTTCCGCTTGTTGGAAAAAGCAATGTTGTTGGAACTTGTTTATCCCACCACAGCCACGGAGGTACCTGCTTCTCCGGAAATAAAAAGAAGGCCTAAATTGATATGGCTGGATGCCGGTCTTGTGAACTATGCGGCTCAGGTGCAGAAAGAAGTTTTAAGCGCACGTGATATTATGGATGCGTGGCGGGGAATGATAGCCGAGCAAATCGTGGCACAGGAACTGTTGACTTTGAATGATAAAGTCAGCCAGAAGCGTAATTTCTGGGTACGTGCTAAAAATGAGTCGGTAGCCGAAGTCGATTTCGTCTGGGTGCAGGATTCTAAAATATATCCTATTGAAGTAAAGTCGGGTCATAATGCCCATCTGCGTTCCTTGCATTCCTTTATGGACCGCTCCTCCCAAACCGTAGCTGTGCGTGTCTGGTCACAACCCTATTCGGTCGATGAAGTAAAAACCGTGCAAGGCAAAGTCTTCCGTCTTATCAATCTTCCCTTTTATCTGGTAGGCGGATTGGAGAGCCTCCTCGCTTCTTTTTGAGCAGATAAACAAACAGCCGATTCTCACGAACCGGCTGTTTCATCATCATCTATGAATGAAGACGCATATAGTCTTCAGTGTAATTTTTACCAGTGCCAGATAACTTCTGCCATGTCATTTCCGATGCTGTTACCTTTTTCATCATAGACAGTACAGTACATATTCACCAATTGGGTTTTCATTTCTTTAGGTGCTATTGTTATCTGATTACCTGAAATAGTAATATCAAAAGATTGCTCTAAACTCTCCCAATTTCCGTCACAATCCCATACATAAGTATATGAATCACTATAAGGATCTACAGTTAGTACTGTAGTTTCACCCGGACGAGGATCTATATTACCATAAATAACTACAGAACTATTTGTCTGATTGGTTATCGGTAAAAGTGCCAATAAGAAGGTTATAAGTAAAGTTTTCATAACTCGTTTGTTTTTTTATGTTACTTGATATAACCATAATATTCATCATCCGTAGCGCAATCCCACCATACCGGACATGACCAGATAGGATCTGTCATTGCCTGCTTATTGGAAGCTTTCAACTGAGTTAAGTTGTAATTACTTTCATGAGTACTCTGGCTGAGACGGCGGAACCAATAGCTCGGATCGGACTCAGTTGTTCCGGTCATCTTACCGGTTGCAGAGAAATCGTGCGGACGCTTATAATCAATATACGTTTTACTGTAATCCAAACGACGCATATCATTCCAGATTTCCAGATTAATGCCCATGGCGATTAACTTCTGACGCATAATTTCCCCCATAGTCAAGGTACCGGCATTCTGGCAAACGGCAGCACTGCTCAAATATTTTGCTATTTCCGCTTCATCCATTGGTTGCTGGTCCGGATTATCTTTATTTTCGCCTTGCCATGAGATCAATTTTGTTTGCATACGGTCGAAGTTGGCTTCAATACCTTTTTTGTAAGCATCCAATGCAGCATTTTTATCACCCTTCCGGAATAAAACTTCCGCCTTGATAAAGCACATTTCGGAATACGTCAATATATCCGTATCAGAGTTCGGGCGCGCATAGAATGTACCGGTACCACCCACATAATCAAAGTTCTTATCCGGATAATAGTACATATCCGTCACACTTCGTCCGCTGCTTGACATACTGTTGGCACGCATATTAACGTAAATAGTATCACCTGCACGTTTATAATCGGTAGTATTGCAATATGCCGCTCCTTTCTGATAGATAACCGTCAGTTCATCTCCGTTCAAAGAGGTTTTATGGATAGCTTGAGCATCAGCTATAAACTGCGCTTTAGAATCGGCATCGGCCTTTGATAAATCATAAGTAAGGACAAATCCACCTTTTTCGGCATCATATCCGCTCTTTTCAGTTCCTGTTACGAATTGGCTGGCCACAGGACCCGCATCATTACGGATGGATGATTCCATAACATCTACACCCACGTCACGCAGCCAGGAATAAGAAGCGATTTTGCCATCCTTGTTCAACTTGACATTTGTCATCATGGCAGGCACCAGTTTCGACATACGAGGGTCGACAATCCCACTGCCGCCGGTGAAATTATTAGTAAGTAGATTGATATACCAACGCGTCAGACGTTGCGTAGCTCCATATCCGGTGCAATTCCAGATGGCAGAAGCCTGATACGGGTCGCCTACCGTAAAGTTGGTTTCATCCCCCGGTACATTATAATTCTTCATTATAATGTTATCTTTATTAGATGTAGGAGCTTTTTCCAAAGCAGCCAATATAGCAGCGGGGTCATACTCGGCTTTTTTTGATAACTTAAGTAAATAACGGGCTTTCAGGCCATAGCAGAGTTTCAACCACTTATCGATACTGCCTCCATTCCAAAGATCGCCTGCGCTAAGATCGACGGCTGTGGAGCTTTGTGTCTTACCGAAGTATTCGATTGCTTTGTCCAAGTATCCCATACAAAGCTCATACATTTTCTTTCCGTCATCATAGGCGGGATTGGTTTTTCCTAAAAATGCTTCCTGAATCGGCAATTCACCGTGCAAGTCAAGCATCATCATAAAGCCCATCGCTTTGATACAGTAGGCGGCAGCTTCATAATGATAAGCTCCCAATTCATCGGCTTTAGCAATCAGAGGGTCGATGTTTACGCCTGCTCCCAAGTAGAAGTTTTGATAAATTGTTGTACAGGAACTTTGTGCCGGATTCCAGGAGGATAGCAAATTGTTGGCAGAAGTTCCGTAAACTTGAGTCATCAGTCCTGCAATCGTATTGGTACGCATACAAGCCGTACCCCATGCATAAATGTAATAATTTTGAATCCACGTCAGACGCAGTTGCGGACTCACCTGCTCCGAAATCGGGTTATCGGGATCTGTATTTACATCCAGATAATCATCGCATGAAGCGGTTCCCAGCATAAACGCTAAACTTAGCGCAATATATTTTAGTTTCTTCATATCCTTAAATTTTAAAACGTTTATTTAGAATGTGATATTAACTCCAAATGACATACCAGCCGTTGCAGGAACGCCGCAATAGTCAATACCAGCAGAACCGGAGCCACCGGTACCCGAGCCGGAAACACAAGTCTCAGGATCCATGCCCTTATAATTGGTCAGTACAAACAAGTTCGTTCCGGTAATCGTTGCCGTCAAACCTTTGATTACATTCTGTTTTCTCAGCAAATCCTTAAAATCATACGACAAGGAGATAGAGCGCAGTCTCAACCAATTAGTATCGGTAATGAAGTTATAAGCATTGTTCGCATAATTCTTGTAGTACTCCTGAATCAGATACTTACCGGAGCGTTGAGAACCATTAATCGTATACATCTTATCCGCTTCGTAAGTCTGGGTAATCAATTCGCCGGACTTGCTGCCGATACCTTCTACCGTAACCGATTTACGGTTCAGTGTGTTCGTGCTTAATCCCTTGCTGACCAAATAGTATTCCGTACCGTTATAGATATCACCGCCCAAACGTATATCGAGCAAGAAAGAAAGATTAAAGTTCTTATAAGTAAAGCTATTGTTGAAACCGCCAATCATGGTCGGTTCACGATTACCTACAATATTGGTCTGAACTTGTGTATCCTGATACAAGCCTGTAGTTTCATCAATGACATTACGCTCTATACCGTCTTTGCCCACTTTAGTCTTATACTTATTACCGGTCAGTCCTAAGAAATAGCCGCCGTTAGGAATTGAACCCGCTTTGGCTGCTCCAATCTGCGCGTCTGTTACGTAGAAGATATCGACTCCATCGATAAAATCGCCCAGACGACCGCGGTTACCGGACAAATTCAGGGTAGCTTCCCACTGGAAGTCTTTTGTTACAACAGGTTTGCCGGTGATAGAAAGTTCCATACCCTTATTGGTTACAGAACCGCCATTCAAAGTCAGGAAGATATAACCGGTGGATTGTGCCAGACGCGGTGCACAGATTTGGTCTTTTGTTTTTGAGCTATAATAAGTATAATCCAAACCTAAACGTCCGTTGAAGAATCGCAATTCCAAACCAAGTTCATAAGAATCCTGAATTTCAGGTTTCAAATTTACACTACCACCTGTCCAGCTATTACCCATACCATACTTATCCCCATTCAAAGTTGCTACCGGCCACATATAGTAACCTAAAGAATAGGGGTCGGCATCTTTACCGACACGCGCCCAGGAAGCACGAAGTTTACCGAATGACAGGACGTCATTCTTCGGAAGTAATTCTGTGAAAACGAATGAACCGCTTACTGATGGATAGAAATAAGAACGATTGTCTACCGGCAAGGTCGAGGACCAGTCGTTACGTCCGGTCACTGTCAGATAAGCAATGTTTTTATAAGAAGCGCGGAACTCACCGTAAAGACCTACCATACGTTTACGACTCGTACTTTCTTTAAAGAATTGGTTAGCCTTAATAATATTATTGAAGCTGAACACACCGTCAGTCACAAAATCATAACCCCAGCGGGTATTGTTGGTAGTTTTGGTGGCTTCGGTTGTGGTACCGACTAACAGGTTGAAATCAAAGTCACCGAATGTCTTATGGAAATTAGACATTACGTTTGTAGTGATATACTGGTAATTCACATCCCCTTTGGACATATAGCCATTCTGGTATTTTTCAACGGTTGCACCTCCGGCGCGACGGAGGGTATACGAACTTGTCGTATATTTGTCAATACCGGCACGGGCTGAAACATTCCACCAGTCAGTAATTTCCAGGCTGGCATTGATAGCACCTGTGAAGCGGGAGGTTTCATCATTCAACGTGTTTTTATTTAAAATCCAATAAGGATTTTCCACATCGTCTTTCAAGTCCTGTAATCCTTCCAGAATACGATATTTACTACCGTCATCATTCAGATAGTGGCTCATTTGGTCATCAATAGGCCAACCATACACTGCGGTCATGGCACCGTTGCCACCTTGTCCGTAAAGGCCTGCGCTTGTCAACGTCTTATCGGTTTTCGCCTGTGAATATGATACGTTGGCGCCTACAGTCAAAATACCATATTTCTGTTCACCGTTGAAACGGAAAGTTGTTTTATTATAACCCGTAGTAGGAATAATACCTGTCTGGTCATAATTTGAACCGGAAAGGTAGAATGAACCGTTTTTGCTTCCTCCGGACACACTTACACTATTATCCCAAACACTACTTCCCTGGAAGAAATCTCCGATATTGTCATAAATGGAACCGGTCACCGGGTCACCCCATGAATCCATGGATTTATTTACAAACGAGCCGGAAGTATTATATTCACCCCGTCCAAATGTTGTCTGTACTTCAGGCACTTTGTTAGCCCATGAATAAGTATATTTACTGCTTACATTCACCCGTACCGAGCCTTCTTCACCTTTTTTAGTAGTAATGATAATAACACCGTTTGCTGCGCGTGAACCATACAAAGCTGCCGCCGCCGCTCCTTTCAGCACCGACATGCTTTCAATATCTTCCGGGTTAATATCCATTACACGGTTACTGAAAGTCGTTGCTGTTCTGGTCATACCGTCTGTCCCGGAGTTACCGGTATTAACGGTGGAGTTATCATATATAATTCCGTCTACCACAAATAAAGGTTGGTTATCGCGCGATTCACTGGCTGAATTACCTCCACGAATCACAATATTAGAACCTGCACCCGCAGCACCTCCGGCTTGCGTAATATTAACGCCCGGGATTTTACCGGCCAAAGAATTTACTACGTTTGTTTGTTTATTCTTCATCAACTCTTTTGAATTGATGTCTGAAACGGAATATCCCAATGCTTTCTTTTCTTTCTTGATACCCATAGCAGTAACTACCACTTCACTTAAAGCTTGTGTATCATCTTTCAAAGTCACATTGTATACATTAGAAGAGGTTACCTGTAATGTCTGAGTTGTATACCCTACGAAAGATATCTCCAATGTGCTACCCACCGGTACCTCTAAAGAGAATTTTCCGTCAAGGTCCGTCACGGCTCCCGTCCCGGAACCTTTCACCGCTACGCTGGCGCCGATAATCGGTTCGCCTGCTGCGTCCACAACCTTACCTGTGATTTTCTTGGCTTGCTGAGTACTCTGGGAACTTGGCGTGTTATCGGCTGCATTTACCGAATAGGGTGTAGCCATCCCAAATAGTGCAAGCAACACTAATGATAAGCAATAATTTCTTTTCATAAGCTCTATTATTTGGATTTGTTTGCAAACATATAAATTAATTTAGTAATTACCGCAACAAACGGATTAAATATTCCTAAATAAATATTAAATCATTTGCTTTTATGCTTCTGTAAAGTATGAAGCATCTATTAAATAATTAACGGGAATTATAAGATTTGAGCATATTGATTGCATTAGCCTTGTAATTTAAGCAAATTGTATTCTATCAATGGAGATAAAAGAAAATTAGAAAATCAAATCGCTTCTTATTAGAAAAATAGAAAATTATTATTTGATTAGCAGGAGCGCTGTTTTAAGATTAATAAACCAATTAACTTGACAAGTTCAGTTAATAAGAAAGATGCCAATAAGCAAATTAAATAAAATAATGCCTAAGTTCCCCAAAAATAAATATCTAAGTATTAATTGTATAAGAGCGTGGGAATAACATATATTAATATCCCTCGCACAGGCGCGCAACCAATGATAACAATGAGTTTTACAAGCTTTTTACTACCATACTTCCATAATCTCTATAAAAGGCTGATAATAAGCCGTATTTATATGGTGGTAGTAAAAATAAGTAGTGGCAGTAACCTGTTTACTTCCATCCTCAAAAAGTCGCTTTCTAAAAGAATTTGTACATTTATCGTGCTTTCTTCTCCAACGAAAGAGAAAAGTCCGTATCTTTGTTCCAATATACATTATTCAAATAAAAATGAAAGACAACAATTCCGGCCCCTTAGCGCCTGATTACTTTGCGCGGTGCTTCAATTCACAGTGTACACAAACCGATAACTGCCTGCATCGCTTGGCCGCCGTCCATGATACTCCAGCCCTTACGACGATACGAATTATCAATCCGTTGTGCATTCCCGAAGACAGTACCCAATGCCCGCACTTTCAATCGGTGAAAAAGATACGGGTGGCATGGGGAATCAGTCATTTGCTCGATGAGATTCCTTACAAAAGTCTCCAACCTATAAAAAGTCATTTAATCCGCTACTTCAGCAGAGGTAAATACTATCGGTTCTATCGAAAAGAATGCTATCTTACCCCTGAAGACCAAAAGTATATCCAGACCGTGTTCCGCCACTACAACATTACGATGGAACCTGTGTTCGACTCTTACAGCGATGAATACAGATGGTAGTTCGACAGAAATATAGCTAATTAGTTAGTTCATAGCGCTGAACACTTTGTTCAGGTGTACAAAAACAAAGTGTTCAGGCTTGAAGAACAAAGTGTTTTTACCTGCTAAAACAAAGTGTTCAGAGCTTAGTAACAAAGTGTTCAGAGCTTAATAACACTTTGTTTTTTACTTGCGAACACTTTGTTCCGTTAGGTAAAACACTTTGTATCCTTAGGCGAAACACTTTGTTCCGCATCACTTCACACTTTGCGACCTGGCTATGCCTGAAACAGTTTACACGTTCTTATAATTCCTTCCTGATTCACTATACAGAAAAACGAAAGCCTTCCTTGTTTGCTTTACATATCCTCTTTCATGTTCCTGCTTTGCTTTACAGGTTCTTATATAAGGTCTGCATTTTTATAACAAAACAAATTCCCCGAAACGCTTGCATTCGGCTCCTTTCTGTCGTATCTTTACAAGATTAAACCAAACAAAATAATGAAGATAACCTTACTGAGAAAAGAGAGAGAAAACGGGAAAGAAAGCCTCGTGACTTGCGAAGCGGAAATGCTGATGGAAAAGATAAAGACAGAAACCAAAGCCGGTCATTTGTCAAATCTGCGAAGCATCCTTCCCCACCTGGAAGGCACCTCGGCCGGATACGTACATATTGACAAACTGCCCCGCATCTATCCCGCCGTGGAATACGCGCGCACCCGGGAGGGAGAACGCCGGATGAAAGCTTACAACGGATTGGTGCAACTGGAATTGAACAAACTTGCCGGACCGCTCGAAGTGGAACTGGTGAAGCAGCAAGCCGCCCTGCTGCCGCAAACTTATGCGGCTTTCTGCGGTTCCAGCGGTCGAAGCGTAAAAATATGGGTACGTTTCGCCCTGCCCGACGGCAATCTGCCTAAGAAAGAAAACGAAGCCGTAATGTTCCATGCCCATGCCTACCGGCTTGCCGTGAACTGTTATCAACCCCTCATGCCTTTTCCCGTCACCTTGAAAGAACCGTTGCTGACGCAGAGTTGCCGGATGACGCTGGACGAAAAACCTTATTACAATCCGTCCGCCGTAGCCTTCTGCCTGGAACAGCCCTTCTCCATGCCCGGAGAAGAAACTTTCCGCCAACGGAAACAGGCCGAGCAGAATCCGCTGCAAAGGATGAAACCGGGCTATACGGCTTCCGAAACATTCACTTTACTTTACGAAGCCGCCCTGAACCGTGCCCTTCAGGAGATAGAAAGTCAGCAGTGGGAAGACGACTTGCAACCACTCCTTGCACATCTTGCCGAGCATTGCATCCATGCGGGCATACCGGAGGAGGAAACCGTAAGACAGACATTGATTCATTATTACCATGCGGATGAACAACTTATCCGCATGACTCTGCACAACCTTTACCAAGATAATAAAAGTTTCGGAACAAAGAGTAGTCTGACCCGCGAGCAGGAAACGGTTTTCAGGTTAGAGGAATTTATGAACCGCCGTTACGAATTCCGCTTCAACACCCTGCGGGATGAAGTGGAATACCGACAACGCGACTCCATTCACTTTTACTTCAAATCCATAGACCGCCGTTCGCGCAACAGCATTTCCATTAATGCGCTGAAAGAGGGTATCCGTGTTTGGGACAGGGATGTAGACCGGTTTCTGATGTCGGAATACGTACCGCTGTATAATCCGGTGGAGGATTACCTCTGCGAGGTAGGCCGTTGGGACGGAAAAGACCGTATCCGCGCACTCGCCAACCTGGTGCCCTGCAATAATCCGCATTGGCGGGAACTGTTTTACCGTTGGTTTCTCAGCATGGTGGCGCATTGGCGCGGACTGGACAAACAGCATGGCAACAGCACTTCCCCGCTGCTGGTGGGTGCGCAAGGTTATCGAAAATCCACGTTCTGCCGGATATTGCTACCACCGGAACTGCGCTTCGGCTACACCGACAGCATCGATTTCCAGAGCAAACAGGATGCCGAACGCAGCTTAGGGCGTTTTTTCCTCATCAACCTGGACGAATTTGACCAAATCAGCGTCAACCAACAAGGTTTTCTGAAGCATTTGTTGCAAAAGCCGGTCGCCAATTTACGGAAACCCTATGGTAGCACAATTCAGGAGATACGCCGCTACGCCTCTTTCATCGGCACCAGCAATCAGAAAGATTTGTTGACAGACCCGAGCGGCAGCCGGCGTTTCATCTGCATCGAAGTGACGGCGCCTATCGAAACGAATGTCACTATCAACTACAAGCAGCTCTACGCACAAGCCATGTCAGCCCTTTACAAGGGGGAGCGTTACTGGCTGAACGACGAAGATGAAGGCCTTTTGAAACAAAGCAACAGCGAATTCGAGAAAATAAGCCCTCTTGAGCAACTTTTCCTTTGTTATTTTTCTTCACCAAGCGGAGATGAAAAGGGAGAATGGCTGACGCCGATGGAAATCCTTGCCTATCTGCAAACAAAAACCAAAGAAAGACTGTCAATCAACCAGGTAGGGCACTTCGGAAGGACACTTCAGAAGCAGAACATCTCCAGCCGGAAAGTCAGCAGAGGGACGTTGTATCACGTAACCAAGTTAGGATAATTTATTTTTCAGTATGGAAGTAACCCGTTTACTTCCATACTACTTCCATTCATAAGATGTTGATACACTGTGTCCTATGGAAGTATGGCAGTATGGAAGTAACTTTTTACCAAGTTCCCAGAGTACTCAGCAGATTAAAAAAATCACAGGCAAAGTTGTTGATAACAACGGAGAACCTGTAGTGGGCGCAAACGTCTTAGTAAAGGGTAGTACCAGCAATGGTACTATCACGGACACCGATGGAAAGTTTATTCTATCTGCGTCGCCAAACAGTAAACTCACCGTATCCTTTATCGGCTACAAAACGGCGACTGTAGAAATCGGACAACGCTCCACATTAACCATCACTTTGGAAGAAGATGCCAATATGCTGGGAGAAGTAGAAATCACGGCAGAATTCGGAATGAAACGCGTGGCACGCTCCGTTGGCTCCTCGGTGCAAAACGTGAAAGCCGCCGATATTATTGAATCGGGACGCGATAATTTCATCTCGGCACTGCAAGGACGTGTATCGGGGATGAACGTATCTTCCAGCGGCGGCGCTCCCGGTTCTTCGACCACAGTAACACTAAGAAGCATAACTTCCATTTCGGGCAGTAACCAACCCTTATATGTAGTAGACGGTATCCCGATGAACAATTCCACATTCGACCCGACGGCCTTTGCCGACGCCGGCGAAAACTTTTCGAGCCGTAACCTGGATTTCGCATCGAGAGGTAACGACTTCAATCCCGAAGACATCGAGTCGATGACCGTCCTGAAAGGTGCAGCCGCAGCCGCACTTTATGGTTCCGACGCTTCGAACGGAGCAATTATCATCACAACTAAAAAAGGAACTTCCGGTAAGGGACGTGTCACTTACAGCAACAGTTTCCGTTGGGATAAATCCTACGGCTATCCCGATATTCAGACCAAATATTCGCAAGGCGCGTACGGAACCACCAATTATTATTATACCAACCGATACGGTGGACTGTATCCCGAAGGTACTAAACTGTATGACAATATAGATGCAGTGCTGCAAACCGGTTTTACCAGCAAACATAATATAGCCGTAGAAGCCGGAAGCGACAAGGCGACCCTCCGCGCCGCAGCATCTTTCCTGGACCAGACCGGTGTTATAAAGACCACCGATTACGGACGTACCAACCTGACTTTATCCGGCAAGGCGGATATTACCAAATGGCTGAAATTCGAGGCATCCATGCAATATACCTCCACCACCAATACGAAGGCATTGCGGGGAACTTCCGGTCCGCTTTATCTTTCCATGCGTTGGCCGATTGTAGACAATATGTCCAATTTCCTTGACGCGGACGGCTCGCACATGCGTTTACCGGATTATTATACCGATACGGACATGCTTAACCCCTTGTTCGGTCTTTACAGAAACAAGTATTATGACGAATCCGACCGCTTCCTTTCCAATGCCGCTATTACCATTAATCCGATAAAGGAAGTATTTGTCCGTGCTCAAATAGGCTGGGATGTCGGCACACAGGCCTTTGAGACCTCGAACCATCCTTATTATTCAAACAATAATGCCGGTTCCGGATATTACAATCTGGCAAAGTCCAATTTCTCCGACCCGACGCTGAACATACTGGCCGGGTATAACAATGACTTCTTCAACAAGAAAATGACTTTCACGGCACAAATAGGTTATCACCAACTGGAAAATGGCGTGACACGCTTGTCGACCTACGGTTCCAACTTTGCTGTGCCGGATTTTCAGTCCATCAACAATTGCGACGCAACCACCATCAGCGCTAAAAAACGTACTACCAAACGCCGCATCCAGGCTATCTCCGCACAGGCGGAATTCGGTTACAACAATATGGCGTTCCTCACCCTGCGTGCCCGTAACGACTGGTCGTCGACACTGCCTAAAGAAAATAATTCTTATTTCTATCCCGCGGCGGAACTGGCATTTGTGGCAACAGAACTTCCATTCTTGAAAGATAATAAGATAATCAATTACTTAAAGTTGAGAGGCTCGATTGCCCAAGTCGGCAAGGATGCCGGACCATTGGAAATCGACCCCGAGTTGGAGCCTACCGGTCTGTATGGCGGCGGATATAATTACGGTTATACCGGTCCTAACAAGGAATTGAAACCTGAGATGACTACCTCTTGGGAAGCCGGATTCGAAGGCCGTTTCCTGAACGACCGCATTGTTGCCGACTTTACGTATTTTCATACCCACTGTGCCGACCAGATAGTGAAAGGTTTCCGTTTAAGTTATGCCACCGGATTCATTCTGAACAATATGAATGTCGGTACATTCAACACCTGGGGGTGGGAAGCTCATATCGACGGAGACATTATCAATCAGAACGGATTGCGATGGAATGTAGGCCTTAACCTCTCTCAGACAGATTCAAAGGTGGTATATCTTCCTGAAAATGTAAGCGAATATTATAATGCTTATACCTGGAATTCGGGCAATATCCGCAACGGAATCATGGTAGGAAATCCGGTAACCACCTTGACCGGACGAGCCTATACGCGTAATGAAAAAGGCGAGATTCTTATCGACCCTACCACCGGATTGCCACTGGTAGATGAAACATGGAGCGTTATCGGAAACCGCGAGCCTAAACTTCGCTACGGATTGACCACCTCTTTGACTTGGAAAGGGTTCCGCCTTTCGGCAATGTTTGCAGGGCGGTTCAAAGCAACTGTAGTAAACGGAACCAAACGTTCGATGATGACAACCGGAACAAGTTGGGAATCGGTGAAACTGCGTGAAAGCAGTCCGGTAATTTTTAACGGGGTTTTGAAAGACGGTAAAGAGAACTCTGACAACCCGACTAAAAACACCATCGTGGTAGACTATAAAACTTACGGCAGTTCCATATATGGCGGAGGAGATGAAGATTGGCTCGAAAAAGATGTCAATTACTTACGCTTACAAGAATTACGTCTCTCCTATACAGTCCCGAGCAGATATCTGAAAAAAATGTTCAGCGGTTTAATCAGCAATGCCAATATCTATCTATGCGGCAACGACCTTTGCACATGGACAAATTACTCCGGCATCGACGCAGTGGGCAACACGGTTTCCGCTGCCGCAGGCGGTACGGGCGGCGAGGGGTACGATGTATGGTCTCTGCCCAATCCACGCAGCATTTCATTCGGCATCAGCCTGACTTTTAATTAATTTAGACACCAAACTAAAATGTAGAAATTATGAAGAAATTCTCAATTATAGCCATGTTGGCAGCACTATTGTCCTTCAATACAAGTTGTGACGATTATTTGGATGTCAACCATAATGTAGATGCGCCGGACTACATTGAAGGATATTTATACTTATCAGGAATCATCCAAAACTATCAGAAAGTGTACTACGACATACGCGCCGTAGGTCCGCTGACGCAGATGATGGGAACTACCGGTTATACAAGTTTCGCCACCCATTATTACTCCACCGGTTCCGATGCGGGCGGTGAAGTGTGGAGCATGGTGTACTGGACACAAGGTATGAATCTCGAAAACCTCATTAACCAATCCATCGAAAATGAAGAATGGACAATGGCCGGCATCGGCCTTGCCATCAAGGCATTCGGGTGGGACAAGCTGACCAAATATCACGGCGAGCTTCCTATGAAAGAAGCTTTCATACCCAACCAGTTATCACATAACTATGACAGCCAGGAGGATATTTATGCTCAAATAAGAGAATGGGCTTATCAGGCTATCGAATATCTTGAAAGGGAAGATACTCATAATTATGGTGCAAAGATTAGCGGTAATGACTGGATATACAAAGGGGATAAAGCCAAATGGATTAAATTTGCTTATTCCGTTATCGTCCGTAATCTGGCTTCTTTATCCAATAAAACGGATTTTGTTACCAAATATGCTCCGGAATTGATAGAATGCGCGGCAAAAGCTTTTCAAAGTGTGGAGGATGACGCAACTGTGGAAGTGGAAGGTAAAGGAGAAAGTTCTGTCGAGACTGCTTATAATAATTTCTGGGGTACATACAGAGGAAATCTTTCGCGTACCTATTTCCAACACGAATATGCCGTGCAGGTAATGACGGGAAGTGTTCCGAAGTACGATGAAACTACGGGCGAAAAGTACAGGGTGGAAAACAATGATTACTATCCGTATGAATTGGCGGAAAACCAGATTATTTGTGATACGCTGAAAGATGTGGCAGGCCATTATGACCCGCGCATGGCTGTGAAACTGGGCACAACGGACGACGAAACATACGACAATATCGACAATGCCGACAGTGTAAAAGCCTACCGTTTTTATGGAGGTACCTTTACCGGTACCAGTGGTCCTATCGGGACAGCTCCTTCTTTCTACGGTCGGAATGCCTCCTCGCAATATCAAGGCAACGTGCATGACGGCAAAGGACGGTGGATTTACCGGGATGACGCTCCTTATATTCTGATGACCTATGCTGAAATAAAATTTTGTGTAGCGGAAACATATTATAAAATGGGTGACAAGAGTGCGGCTTTGCAAGCATTTAAAGAGGGTGTAAAAGCGGATCTCGATTTTACCGCTTCTTACATTTATCCGGGTACGAAAGGGCAAGCGGCAGGCGGTGACAAAATCACAAAAGAACTGTTCAGTACATTGGCCGAGGAATATGCAAATGGTCCTTATGTAGCAGGAATTACGGAAGATGATTTGACCCTCTCACACATTATGATGCAGAAGTGGGTAGCGCTATATCCGTGGGGTGCACATGAAGCCTGGGTGGATATGCGCAAATATCACTATGACATCCGTTACAATGGCGGATATCCTACACTGCACAACGGTTGGTCGGAAACAATGATTGACCAGAAGTGGGATACGGATGAGTCTAAAGTCTACAAAGGCTTCTATCTGGCACCGGCACAAGTGCAAAGCCGCAAGGGACAGTATAATACCCGGAATTACGGTTCTCCCTGCTTCAGGGTTCGTCCTCGTTATAATTCGGAATACATGTGGAATGTTCCTTCATTGGAGCTTCTGAAACCCATCAGCGGAACGGCGGAAAATTACCATTGCTCTATTCCGTGGTTTGCCTATCCGGATGAATTGCCGGCGAGTTTATAAGTATCAATATCGATAAGAACGCTTAATATTATACATTATGAAGATTATAAAATATATAAGTCTGCTATTTATCGCATTGGGTGTAGCCTCCTGCGAAAAACATGAAATTGAATATATGACTACTCCGGTCGATCAGGGTATGGCAGAAATTCAACTGCACTACTTCGTACCTGTAACTGCTGTTGCGGGTAACAACATTTACAAAGTTGAAATCGGAGGACAAGAATACGTTAATAACGGTGCGGCTGTCATCAGCACCTACAACGCAACACCTTCCGGCAGTGTAGGCCGTTTTTATGCAGTAAAAGCCGGAGACGTCAACATCAAATTATATAAAGGCAGTGATCTGGAATTAGTGTATGACAAGAACGTTACCCTCTCCGCCGGTAAGCAAAACATATTCGTATATGATTTTGAGAAGGAACCGATTGTCTTTGATAATGGCTATCCTTATGATACCAATATTACTACAGATACCGACAGTACCTGCTGGGTGAAGTTCTATCATTTTATGTACGAAAAGGAAGGGGAATATTGTCCTTTGAAACTGCAATACCAGTATCAGTATATCAAAGATCCCAAAACGGGAGAAAAGAGTGAGTGGATAAATATCGGTAAGCCCATCGGATTTGGAGAGACTACTGGCTGGCAGCCTATCCGCGTAATAAAAAGCATATTCAACACATCCGGCTATGCACGCATCGACTATAAAATAAAGGTGGAGGATGAGAATGGAGAATATACGCAAGATTTACAATTGTGGAATTCGAATGGAAAGTATATCTCATATTCGGATTACTGGAATGGCTATATAGGACGCCGCTATCATCACATCATAAAGGGTATGCGCTCGGCAAAACCGATAGCCTCAGTAAGTCAGTTCACAGCACTCTAAAGATACCACAGTGAAGTTGGATGAACTTCATTCATAAACGATGATTGAAACAGCCGGTTCGTGAGAATCGGCTGTTTGTGGATAAAATCCCATAGATTCTGGAATGTTACTTTAAATATCTTAAAAACTGAACGGAGGTATTATTTCATTGATTATCTTTGCGGTCAGTTTTGGTAGTATAAAATATAATTAAGATATTGGAGACCTTAAACAGTCTTCATTCATAGATGATGATTGGAGCAGCCGGTTCGTGAGAATCGGCTGTTTTTTGTTTCGTTTGTTTGCATATCAACGGAGGTAATGTTACTTTTGCCAGAAATAGCGGAGGTCGGATAGTGCGGCCTTTGCGAGGAACAGTAATGAAGTATGGAACAAGGTAAGAAATTTATCTCGCCGGGAGCGTGGTTCTCAATGGTATATCCGGCAAGCTGGAGCGAGTTTGAAGATGGGGAAGGGTCTTTCCTCTTTTATAATCCCTCGGATTGGACGGGCAATTTCCGCATTTCGGCATATAAGGGAAATGCGACGTATGGCAAGGATTCCGTGCGGCAGGAGCTGAAAGAGAATGATTCGGCGTCGTTGGTGCGTGTGGGGAATCTGGATTGCGCATATAGCAAAGAGATGTTCGAGGAGGAAGGCGAATATTATACGTCGCATCTCTGGATTGCGGGTATCGGTGAGGTGGCTTTTGAATGCTCGTTCACGGTGCGCAAGGGAGAGTCGGCGGAGGAAGCCGAAAAGGTGATAGCTTCGCTGGAGATACGTGAGGAGGGGATGAAATATCCGCCGGAGCTGATTCCGGTGCGCCTTTCTGAAATCTGCCAGATAAACGAAGCGTACGAGTGGGTGGACAGTGCTGTGAAGGAAATGCTGAAGAAGGATTTTCAGGGCGCCGAGGAGGATGTCGCCAAGATGCAGCAGGTAGTGGAGAAGGGAGGTTTCGGCCCCAAGAAGAAAGAGGTGTGGCTGGCGTTGGGCATTGTGCTCTGTGTGATTTTTGCCAATGAAGCGGACGGACTGGAATGGCGGACGTTGGTGGATGGCAACCGGGAAGCGCCCGTACTGCTCCATACAGTGACCGGCGTCGTGATTGACCCGATGAAGTTGGTGTGGAGCAAGGTGAAAGCGGGCGAGAAAGTGGATTTGATTCAAGCGTATCAAGGTTTGTTTGAATGATGCGGATGGCGGACGACGCAAAACTTACATAATTAAATAAAGAATATTTTGGCAGCGGTAAATTCAATACTTCAGGTGGAAAACCTTACCAAGTCATTCGGTGACCTGGTGCTATTCGAGAATATATCTTTCGGCCTTGCCGAAGGGCAGCGCGTGGGCTTGATAGCCAAAAACGGCAGCGGGAAATCGACCTTGTTGAATATCCTTTCAGGCAAGGAAGGGTATGACAGCGGTGCGATATCTTTCAGGCGCGACCTGAAAGTGGGGTATCTGGAACAGGACCCCCGCTATCCGGAAGAACTGACCGTATTGGAGGCTTGTTTCCATCATGGCAACGAAACGGTGGAACTGATAAAGGAGTACGAACGCTGCATGGAGACGGAAGGGCATCCCGGCCTGGATGAGATTCTGGTTCGCATGGATCATGAAAAGGCATGGGATTATGAACAGAAAGCCAAGCAAATTCTTTCGCAACTGAAAATACGCGATTTCAACCAATTGGTGAAGCATCTTTCGGGCGGGCAACTGAAGCGTATAGCCCTTGCCAATACGCTGATTACCGAACCGGACTTGCTGATTATGGATGAGCCTACCAATCACCTGGACTTGGAGATGACGGAGTGGCTGGAAGATTACCTGCGCCGCACGAACCTTACGTTGCTGATGGTGACGCACGACCGCTACTTCCTCGACCGTGTCTGTTCGGAAATCATGGAGATAGACAACCGGCAGATATATTCGTATAAGGGTAATTACAGTTATTATCTGGAGAAGCGCCAGGAACGTATCGAGGCGAAAACCGCTGAGATAGAACGCGCCAATAATCTGTATCGCACCGAACTGGAGTGGATGCGCCGGATGCCACAGGCACGGGGGCACAAGGCTCGGTATCGGGAGGATGCTTTTTACGAGTTGGAGAAGGTGGCCAAGCAGCGGTTTAACAATGATAACGTGAGACTGGACGTGAAGGCTTCCTACATCGGCAGCAAGATATTCGAGGCCGACCATTTGTATAAGTCGTTCGGCGACCTGAAAATACTGGATGATTTCTCTTATATCTTCGCGCGTTATGAGAAGTTGGGCATCGTGGGGAATAACGGTACGGGCAAATCCACGTTCATCAAAATACTGATGGGGCTGGAGAAGCCGGATAGCGGTACGCTGGATATCGGCGAGACGGTACGTTTCGGATATTATTCGCAGGAAGGGATGCAGTTTGACGAACAGATGCAGGTCATCGATGTGGTGCAGAACATTGCCGAGGTGATCGAACTGGGGAATGGCAAGCGCCTGACGGCCTCGCAGTTTCTTCAGCATTTCCTCTTTACTCCCGAGACGCAGCACAGCTATGTGTATAAGTTGAGCGGAGGGGAAAGGCGGCGTTTGTATCTCTGCACGGTGCTGATGCGCAATCCCAATTTCCTGGTGCTGGACGAGCCGACGAATGACCTGGATATCGTGACGCTGAATGTGCTGGAGGAGTATTTGCAAAGCTTCAAAGGCTGTGTGATTGTGGTAAGTCACGACCGCTATTTCATGGATAAGGTGGTGGATCATTTGCTGGTGTTCAACGGTCAGGGGGATATCCGTGATTTCCCCGGCAACTATACGCAATACCGGGGTTGGAAAGACGAGAAAGCCCGCAGGGATAAAACGGAGGAATCGGCAAAATCGCAGGAGCAGAAGACGGCTAAGGTCCGCCTGAACGAGAAGCGGCGCATGACTTTCAAGGAGAAACGCGAGTTTGAACAGCTTGAACAGGAGATTCTGGAACTGGAAGCGGAGAAGAAGTCCATCGAGGAGGCTTTGTGCAGTGGCACGCTTTCCGTGGAGGAACTGACGGAGAAGTCGAAACGGTTGCCGGCGGTGACGGACTTGATTGATGAGAAGACGCTGCGGTGGCTGGAGTTGAGCGAAATTGAGAATTAACCATGAAACAATTGAAGAGAGGTGGGGAATTTAACGAATTATCATAGCCATAGCCTGTATTGTGACGGGCGTGCCGGAATGGAGGACTTTGTGCGCTTTGCACTGAGCAAGGGCTTTACTTCTTATGGATTTTCTTCGCACGCTCCCTTGCCTTTTCCTACGGCGTGGACCATGGAGTGGGACCGGATGGAGGATTATCTGTCGGAGTTCCGCCGGCTGAAGGAAAAATATGCCGGGCGGATAGAACTGTACATCGGTCTGGAAATCGATTATCTGAACGAAGAAAGTAATCCGGCTGCTGACCGTTTCCGACGGCTTCCGTTGGATTATCGCATCGGTTCGGTGCACATGCTGACGAATGAAAAAGGGGAGGTGGTGGATATCGATGTGCCGGCAGATGTTTTTAGAAACATTGTTGACGGGCAATTTGGCGGCGACCTTGAAGGGGTGGTACGCCTTTATTATGCCCGGTTGAGGCGGATGTTGGAGTTGGGCGGTTTCGATATTGTCGGTCATGCGGACAAGATGCATTATGATGCTTCGTGCTACCGTCCCGGGCTGCTGGATGAGCCGTGGTATGATGCGCTTGTCAAGGATTACTTCGAGGCAATCGCCCGTGGCGGCTATCAGGTGGAGATTAATACCAAGGCTTTTCATGATTTCGGTACTTTCTTTCCCAACGAGCGTTACTTCCCGTTCTTGCATGAATTAGGTATTCGTGTGCAGGTGAATAGCGACGCCCACTATCCCGAAAAGATTGATAACGGACGTCCCGAGGCGTTGCGGGCGCTCCGGAAAGCAGGGTATGAGTGTGTGATGGAACTGCACGACGGGGCGTGGAGGGAAATGCCGATAATGGAGATATAAAGATTCTTCTTACTTTCTTTACTTTGTATTCACAAAGAATATGGTAAGTGTATCAAAAGAAATGCCTATCTTTGTTTAGTTGTAATCAATAAGACAAATAAGTATGAGCAACAAAATCTATCCTATCGGTATCCAGAACTTTGAGAAAATCCGGAATGACGGTTATTTTTATGTGGATAAGACTGCCTTGATTTATCAGATGATAAAGACGGGGAGTTATTATTTTCTTAGTCGTCCGCGCCGGTTCGGCAAGAGTTTGTTGCTGTCTACGATTGAGGCTTATTTCCAGGGCAAGAAGGAACTCTTTGAGGGGTTGGCGATGGAGAAGCTGGAGAAGGAGTGGTTGCGGTATCCGGTGTTGCATCTGGACTTGAATGCGCGTAATTATGAAGATAAAGATTCCCTGCTGGAAGAACTGAACAAGCATCTTGAAATCTGGGAGCGAACGTATGGCAGTACTTATGCCGACCGTGCAATAGAAGAACGGTTTTATCAAGTCATTCGTTTGGCTTATGAGCAGACGGGCCGCCGTGTAGTGATTCTTGTGGATGAATATGACAAACCCATGTTGCAGGCTATCGGCGATGAGGCCTTGCAGAGGGAATATCGCAATACGCTGAAACCTTTCTATGGTGTGCTTAAGACCATGGATGGCTGTATTAAGTTTGCCATATTGACGGGCGTCACGAAGTTTGGCAAGGTGAGTGTGTTCAGCGACCTTAACAATCTGGATGATATCTCGATGCGCGAGCCATACGTCAGCATTTGCGGAATGACCGAGAAAGAAATACATGATAACCTGGAAGAAGAATTGCATGAGCTTGCAGCAGCGCAGAAACTGCCTTATGAGGATACTTGCGCCAAGCTGAAAGAATATTATGATGGATATCATTTCGTGGAGCATACCGAGGGGATTTATAATCCTTTCAGTCTGCTGAATACTTTCAAGTATCTAAAGTTCGGTAACTACTGGTTCGAGACGGGTACGCCTACTTATCTGGTAGAGTTGCTGAAATGCAGTCACTATAATCTGGAGCGTATGGCATACGAAGAAACGGATGCTGAGGTTCTCAATAGCATTTACGGTGACGAACAGCCTATTCCGGTTATCTTTCAAAGCGGTTATCTGACGATAAAGGGATATGATGAGGAGTTCGGGCTTTATCGCCTCGGTTTCCCGAATCGTGAAGTAGAAGAGGGATTCATCAAGTTTTTGATGCCGTTCTATACTCGTTTCAGTAAACTGGAAGCTCCTTTCGAGATAAAGAAGTTTGTTAGCGAGATTGTGCAGGGAGATATCGATGCTTTCTTCCGTCGTCTGCAAAGTTTCTTTGAAGATACTCCTTACGAATTGGTGAAAGACTTGGAATTGCATTATCAAAATGTGCTTTTTATCGTTTTCAAGCTGGTAGGGTTCTATGTCAAAGCAGAGTATCATACTTCGCACGGGAGGATTGACCTGGTCTTGCAGACTGACAAGTATATCTATGTAATGGAATTTAAACTCGATGGCACTGCCGAGGAGGCTTTGCAACAAATTAACGAGAAGCAATATGCCTTGCCTTTCCAAGCTGACAGTCGCAAACTTTATAAGATTGGAGTAAACTTCAGTTCACAGACCCGCAATATCGAGCGGTGGGTTGTAGAAGAATAAAAAGTATTCTCAATAAAAAAGTCAACATCGCAGACTTGTGTCGATGTTGACTTTTTCTTTTATGGTATACCTCTTTGGGAGGAAATTTACTGCTTTAGCAGGAATTCATCAATTATTTTCTGGTAAGTGGCCTTGTCAGCAGCACCACGGAAAAGTTGAGGTTCGCCCTTCATCGGTATGAAGACGAAAAGGGGGATGCTGGAGGCATTGAACAACGCTGCCAATTCGCGTTCCTTATCGACGTTGACCTTGTAGATGACAATCTTGCCGGCATATTCCTTTGCCAGTTCTTTCATGATGGGGGCAGTCATACGGCAAGGGCCGCACCAATCGGCATAGAAGTCGATGATGGCGGGTTTGTCACCCTTGTATTTCCAATCTTTTGTCTTTTCGTAATCGAATACGTCTTTGATAAACATATCCTTGTTCATTACGATTACATTTCCGTTTTCGGTAGCATCCTGACTTTCAGCATCGTTTTGCTTTGCACTGTGGGAACAGGCAAAAGCAAGCATACTGGTGAAGACAAGTGCCGCCATGGCTATAATTTTCTTCATAACTATACTTGTGAATATTGTTCGATAACAGCTTTAAGCTCTTTACCGCTGATTACACCTGAATGACGCCATACGGCTTCACCTTTTCTGAACACTATGAATGTGGGAACTGCCTGAATGCGGTAGTTGGATGCCAGTTCTTCATGCTGGTCTACATCGATTTTGACGATGCGGGCTGCGTCACCGACTTCCCCTTTGAGTTCCTCCAATACCGGGTGCATGGCTTTGCAAGGGCCGCACCAAGTGGCAAAGAAATCAACCAAAACAGGTTTTTCCGACTGTATTAATTCTTCAAATTTTTCCATTTTCTTTTCCTTTCTTATAGTTCTTCTTTTAATAACAAGTGAGAGGGTAGAAATGTTCATGCGTCTCGGGGCGGGAACAGATCATCCGGCCGGACTTATCGGTTAAGCCGGGCGGCTAAGATACAAATAATTTCCGGATAATGCTTTTTTTGCTTCAACAATTCACGCAAGGGGCACAAAAGATTCTATGGGAAAATACGGCACTTATCAAAAAAATATTGTTTATTTGCAATGAATTTTGATTGTATGTACTGAATAAGAATGTGATGAAACTTAGCTTATATCTTAGTATCCTTAAGTAACACTATACGCAAAACTATACTTGTGAGCCAACGTATTAAAGAAATAGATTTTTTGAAAAGCATTTTGATTCTTCTGATGGTTGCTTTTCATTTGGTGTATATCGGGGACAAATACCCTTATGCAAAGTTGATTGTGTACACCTTTCACATGCCTGCTTTTTTGATTATATCCGGTTATTTGGCTGATGAAAAGAAGGATGCCGGGGTTTTCTTAAGGAAACAGATGTGGATATTTATTCCATACGTGTTTATGGAGATAGGCTATGTGGTAATGTCTCATATATTGCCTGTCAGGGAAAGTGTGCCGCAGCTTACATTACCTGTGTTATTAAACAAGATATTTATACACCCGTTAGGTCCTTATTGGTATCTGCATACACTGATAGTGTGCAGTCTTCTCCATTACCTGGTTTTTCGTTGCAAGTACATAAAGACGGAGTCGCAAATCCTGTTATTCGGGCTTTTGTTATTTGCGGCATCCTATGGGGCGGGGTTGGTTGCATTTGCTAATGCTATTTACTTTCTGGCAGGAGTGGCCCTCCGACAAAGCAATTTTTCGTTTACCCGCTTTTTCCGTCCTTCCTTTTTCGCTGTTATTCCTTTGGTTGTTTTGTGCTGTTTTCCCGCCAATCTGGATAGAGGTACTTTAGCCGGAGTAGTTATTACTTACTTGGCTATCAGTATATTGCTGTACTTTTATAATTATCTGCCTCAAAGTATCAGAGATTATTCCTCTTTTATCGGTAGCAATACGCTCGCCATTTTTCTGTTTTCTCCTGTTTTCACCATCTTATGCAGGATGTGCCTGTCTTTCCTGTTAGTGGATGCGAGCGGAATGCTATTTATGATTGTCTCCGTGGGCGTAACTGTAGGCGGATGTATTGCAATTGCATGGGGAATGGATAAACTGCGTATTTCTCCTTGGCTGATGGGGAAGAAGTTACTTATGGGATAATGAAGAATGAAAAGTGAATAATGAAAAATGAAAAGGCACGGAGGACACGGATTATCATGGATTTCTTGGTATTCCGTGATTTTCCGTGTATTCCGTGCCTAAAAGAATCTGTAGGAGGACTCTTGAAAACTATTCCGCAATCGTTAATTCTTCAATGATGTGCGATGCTCCTGCAAACTTGTCTATGATAAACAGGATGTAGCGGATATCTACGCAGGCGGCGCGCTGTGACGAAGGACGGAAAGCGATGTCGCCCGTCAGGCCTTCATAGTTGCGGTCGAAGCCGGTGCCTATTAATTCGCCTTTGGCATTGAAGACAGGGCTGCCGGAGTTGCCGCCGGTGTTGTCTGTATTCACGATGAAGCAGATGGGCATTTCTCCGTTGGGCAGGGCGTAACGGCCGAAGTCTTTTGCACGGTACAATTGTTTCAGTTTGTCAGGTACGACGAATTCCCAGTTATTCGGGTCTTCCTTCTCCATGGCGCCTTTCAGGGTGGTGTAGTAACCGTATTCCACTCCATCGGCTGGAGCATAAGGCAACACGCGGCCATAAGTGAGGCGCAGGGTGGAGTTGGCGTCCGGATAAATCGGGATGCCCGCCTCGCGCTTCATGTCCATCATGCCCTTTACCCAAACTTTGTGGGCGGCATTGTAGTTACGGTTGGCGTCCATCATGGCGATGGTGGTTTGCAGCAGACCGTCGGTGATGGAGAATTTCAGTAAAGTCATCCAATCGTTGGAAATCTTGTACAGACTCGGTTTACGGATGAACTTGGCGAAGTTCTCTTTATTGCCAAAAATCGAATGGTCGAAACAGGCATCTATGAAAGCGTCGCTGTCTCCCTTAAACCGTTTGTCTATCACCTTGAACACGGCGATGCGCTGGTCGGCAGGGATGTACTTCATATAGGTGCGCAGCATCTCCTTGCCTACAATCCGCTCTACTTCGGGGAAAGGAACGGAGGCGAAATATTTGTCCGCTTCCTTTTGCAGACTGTCGGCGGCGGATTGTATGCGCGCTTTATCCTTACTCTTCAGTGCGGTAACCAAGTTTGCCGTATTGGGGATACGCATAAAGTCAAGACCTGTAATCAAAGCCTCCTGAATGGCTTGTTGATGAAAGAGGGCGTTGCGCCGATGCTTCACGATGCTGCGAATCTGGTCGAAAGCCTTTTGGTAGGTACTGTCGCCTTTCTCCCGTCCGCGGGCAAGAAGCTGTTCCTGCTGCGCACGTTTGGTGTCGAGCACTTTCAGGCGGACGAGGCCTTCGTTCATGCCGATGGCGTTCTTCCAGTAGTTGGCCGAGGAGGCGTATTTGCTGGCATAGTGGATGCGCACAGCGTCATCCTTCATCATCTGCTCCATCAGCGCCTTCTGGCGGACGTCGCGCACGTGGTGTCGCATGAAGTTGGTGGTCTGCATCCGTTCTTCCACTTCATCGCTTATCATGTAGCGCCAGTTGCGTCCGGGAAAGCCCATGATAAAAGTGAAATCTCCTTCCTTATATCCCGCCAGACTGATGTTGAGATGCTTCTTTACTTTCAGCGGAACGTTCTGCGGACTGTAAGCGGCGGGTTGACCGTCTTTGTCCGCATAGATGCGGAACAGCGAGAAGTCACCGGTATGGCGAGGCCACATCCAGTTGTCCGTGTCGGCGCCGAATTTGCCGATGGAGGAGGGGGGAGCGCCTACCATGCGGATGTCGCTGTAAGTAGTCTTGACGAACAGGTAATATTTGTTTCCGCCGTAGAAGGCTTTGAGTTCCAGCTTGCGGCCGGGCGTCCGGGTGATGCCTTGTTCGGAGGCGAAGCGGTCGGCTACCGTGGCGAGGTACTTGGGCGACAGGTAGTTGGTGCCGTTCGGGTCGGAATCAATTTTTAATTGTTCGTTCACGTAGTCCGTAACATCCATTATTTCGTCGATGTAGGTCACGGTAAGTCCTTTGCACGGCAGTTCTTCGCCGCGCGACATAGCCCAGAAACCATCCGTCAGGTAGTCGTGCTCCACCGAGCTGTGTTGCTGGATGGAACTGTACCCGCAGTGATGATTAGTCAGGACGAGGCCTTCCGGTGAAATGACTTCGCCCGTACAGCCGCCACCGAAGTGAACGACGGCATCTTTCAGGGCTATTCCATCGGGGTTGTATATTTGTTCCGTCGGAATCAGCAGTCCGAGTTCCGTCATGGCAACCTCGTTCTGCTGCTTCAGGTCGGTAAGCATCCACATCCCTTCGTCGGCGATTGCCGGAAGGGAAGTGAGTGCAAGTGCTGTCAATAGATATAGTTTTTTCATAAGTTGTAATATAAGTTGTGCCTGATGGGGCACGTTATCTTCAAGTACTCTGTGGCTTTGTATTTGATGATTGAACACAGAGACACAAAGACACAGAGTTTTTTATTATTCTGAATACCTTAAAGTACTCTGTGTCTTTGTGCCTCTGTGTTCAATATATCCCTCCTCATTCCTTCATTAGCACATTACCACATTATTCCACAATCGTCATCTCATCGATAAGGTGTTGGCAACCACCTAACTTATCCAGGATGAAAAGTACGTAGCGGATGTCGAGGGCGATGCAGCGTTGCAGGTTATTATCGAAATTGATGTCGCCGCTCAAAGACTCCCAGTTACCGTCGAAAGCCGTACCGATAAGGCGGCCTTCACCGTCGATGACCGGACTGCCGGAATTACCGCCGGTGATGTCGTTGGTCGTCAGGAAGCAGACAGGCATCGTGCCGTCCGCCATGGCATAACGTCCGAAGTCTTTGTTCTGAATCAGTTCTTTCAGTTTGGCGGGAACCACAAACTCGCTGTCTTCAGGATTCTCTTTCTCCAGAATACCGTCGGTAGTCGTGTAGTACTTATAGTGTACGGCATCGCGCGGATTGTAAGACTTCACATTGCCATAAGTCAGACGGAGCGTGAAGTTGGCGTCCGGATAAGAAGGAACCGGCAACTTCATTTCGCCCAAGCCGCGGATATAGGCTTTATGCAGTAAAGCCAGGTCGGCGCTCATCGCTGAATACTCTTGTCCTACCGCCGTTCTCTTCTCGATTTTAGAGCGGGAATAAGCGGTGGCGGGGTCTTTTTCGATGGCCTTCACGGTAGGCTTTTTCATGAACTTGTCGAAGTTCTCGCGGTTGGAAAGAATCGAGTTGTCATAAATATCATCTACATAAGCGTCGTAATCGCCTTTAAACTTCGTCTGAATAGTCTGGTAGAAATCTGGAAGTTCTTCCGGTTTCAAGGCTTTGGCAAGGGCGGGCAAGATGGCCTTTGCCACGGCGCGGTCCACTTCGTGGTCGTAATCCTTGTTGTGGATTTCGTTGAATACATTTTCCAATTGCGTTTTGGAAGCGTTGAGCAGGGAATCGTTCTTTTCTTCCAGCCCTTTCTTGATGTTGTCCATCACCATGAACGGGCTGCCGAACTCGATAGCGCCGTTCAGTGCCTCGTACAGGTAGTTCAACTGACGGCTCACCGGCTTTCTGCGGGCGATGATGGTGTTAATCTTCTCTACCACGCCTTCATATTCGGGCTTATCCTTGGCAAACTCGATGAATTTCTTTTCCTGTTCGGCCTTGGCGCCCAATACGTCATTGTCGATGATGGCTTTGTTCATACCGATGGAATTCTTCCAGTAGTTGCTGCTTCTGGCAAACTTGCTGGCATACTGGATGCGGGTCTTGGCGCTGGCATTCATGTACTTGCGCAGGACGTCGAGACGAATGCTGCGCATGTCAATCATTGCCTGGTTGTCGGTTTCCATACGCTCTTTTACTTCCGACCGGGTCAGGTAGCGGCTGGTTCTTCCGGGGAATCCCAGAATCATGGCGTAATCGTCTTCTTGCAATCCCTTGATGGAGATGGGCAGGAATTTCGGGGTTTTCAGGGGTACGTTGTCTGCGGAGTACTCGGCCGGTTCACCGTTCTTGTCGGCATAGATGCGGAACATGGAGAAGTCGCCCGTGTGGCGCGGCCACATCCAGTTGTCCGTTTCACCGCCGAACTTGCCTACTGACGAGGGAGGGGCGGCAACCATACGTACGTCGCTGTACACCTTATAATATACGAGGTAATACTTGTTGCCGGCGTAGTAGGGCAGTGCTTGCGCCTCGATGCCCGGTTTGCCTTTCAGGTCGCTCTTTTCCAGTTCTTCCTTAGCCAGCTTGTTGAGGAAAGGACGGGTCATGGCAGTAAGTTGGGTCACTTCGCCCGATCTGATTTTACGGTCTACCAGGTCGGTAATGTCTACAATGCGGTGAACGAAACGGAATTTCAATCCCGGGGTAGCCAACTCCTCGTTGCGGTTTTTTGCCCAAAAACCGTCGGTCAGGTAGTCATGTTCCACCGAACTATGTTGCTGAATGGCGTCGTAGCCGCAGTGATGATTGGTCAGAATCAATCCTTCGGGAGAAATAATCTCGCCTGTGCAGCCGCCGCCGAAGATACCTACGGCATCTTTCAGTGATACACCGTTAGGGTTATACAGCTCGTCAGCTTCCAGTTTCAATCCCTGTTTCTTCATCATATCGATGGAGTTCTGCTGTTTTATCAGTTGCAGTAACCACATTCCTTCGTCTGCCTGTGCCGAGCACACGGTCAGCGCGGCAGCCGCCGCAATCAAATACTTTTTTACTGTCAGTTTCATATTATTACTTATTTGAGTTTTTAAGTTTCTGAGTTTTTGAGTTCTTAAGTTCCCGCTCATATCCACCCACTTTTCATTTTTCATTATTAATTCTTAATTCCCCCACTGCCTTCATCACATTCGCCGGTGCCCGTTGATTCATCAGCTCATTCTTCATGAAGTCCATATAAGGGGCTACATGGCTGAAGAATTTCCGGTAACCGGAGCACAGATAATTCAACCCGGGTTCTCCGTCGGCGGTATGGACGAACCGGTTCTTGGGGCATTCTCCGTTGCAGGCAAACAGCCATTCGCATTCCCGGCACTGGGTGGGGAGCAACTGCTGCTTCATCATTCCGAATGCTTGCTGCCGTTCGCTGTACATCATCTCTACCAATGTTTTCTGATAGATATTGCCTAATTTGTATTCCGGAAACACGAAGTGGTCGCACGAGTACACATCTCCGTTAAACTCCATCACTCCGGCATGGCCGCACGTCTTGGCCATGGAGCAGACGCCCGGTTGTTCGCCTACCCAGTTGGCAAGTGTGGAGTCGAACAACTGGATATAGTAGGTTCCCACATCCTGCTTCACCCACTCGTCGAACAAGGTGCAGAGAAAATTACCCCATTGCTCGGGGCTGACGGAAAAGTCCGCCAATTCCGTGGCTTTCTCCTTATCGGTCAGTGAGGCGAGATGCCGCCCGTCATGATGTGGCGTAATCCGCTCCACAATCGGGGCAAACTGGATGTAATGGCAGCCTATTTCCTTAAAGAAGTTATAGAAATCCAGCGGATAGTCGGCATTGAAGTCATTCACTACCGCCATGCCGTTCCATTCCACCCCGTGCTTTTTCAGCAAGTTGATGCCCTGCATCACTTTCACAAAAGAAGGCTTCCCCTGCTTGTTCTTCCGGTATTCGTCGTGAAACTCCTGCGGGCCGTCGATGGAGACGCCTACCAGCCAGTTGTTTTCTTTGAAGAAGGCGCACCATTCGTCGGTGAGCAGCGTGCCGTTGGTCTGGATGCAGTTGTCGATGGTGCGTCCGTTGGCATATTTCTTCTGCAACTCCATCGCCCGTTTGTAGAAGGACAGCGGCCGCATCAGCGTTTCCCCGCCATGCCAGGTAAACAGTACCTGGGGCATGGTTTGCGAGTTAATGTATTCTTCGATGAACTTTTCCAGCAATTCCTCGCTCATCACATGCTTGGGATTGCCGGTATATAGTTTGGCCTTTTCCAGATAGTAACAGTAGTCACACGCCAGGTTGCAGACTGCCCCCACGGGCTTTAGCATGACATAAAGCGGTTTGGCAAAAGGAGCGTAAGTAGACATGAATATTTTTCCTATTTTTATTGATTATGTTTGTGCAAAAATACGTAAACCAATTGAAAATTCCTTTCTTTTTATCCGGTTTATAAGGAATATTAATACCTTTGCCGCGTGTAAATCATAAATCGTTTCCTGCATGATTAGAATGAGTGTAAACCGTTTTTTGCCTCTTTTGCTTTTGCTTGTGTTTCTTACCTCTTGCTCCCGTAAATATAAAATTGAGGGGAGTTCCTCGGTAACAAGCCTTGACGGAAAAATGTTATATCTCAAAACCCTTCAGGATGGCGAATGGGTGGCTGTCGATTCGGCGGAGGTTATTCACGGGCTTTTCTCGATGAAGGGTCCGGTGGACTCTGTTATGATGGTGACCCTGTACATGGGCAATGAAGGTATCATGCCTTTGGTGCTGGAGGACGGCAAGATTGAAGTCTCCATTGCCAATACCCAATTGTCTGCAAAAGGTACGCTGCTCAATAACCAGTTGTATGAGTTCATTAATAAACGGAACGAACTGGAAATCCGGATAGAAGAACTGGACCGGAAAGAAGCGCGTATGGTGCTGGACGGCGCTAACCTGGAAGACGTGCGTTCCGAACTGGAGGAAGAGGGGAAGACCCTTGTGAAGGAGATGAACGATTACGTCAAGCAGTTCATTATCGACAATAACGATAATGTATTAGGTCCCAGCGTCTTCATGATGATGTGCAGCACATTGCCTTACCCTATCATGACTCCCGAGATAGAAGATATCATGCGCACCGCGCCCCAATCGTTCAAGGAGAACCGGATGGTGAAGGAATTTCTTACGAAGGCGAAAGAGAACAAGCAGCTTATCGAAGAACATCGCCGCCTGGAAGAAAACGCTTCCGTTCCTTCTCAAAACTAAACCTGTTCCCCCCTCAGCCTGCCCGAAAACTCTTGAACCGTTTTCTTTTAGGCACGGAATTACACGGAAAATCACGGATAAGTTTAAATGAATCCGCGTAATTCCGCGTAATCCGTGCCTAATATTTATCACAAAGCAAGCGGGTCGTAAGCTTTCAGACACTCTCCCCCCTCACTTTTCATTTTTCATTTTTTAATTTTTCATTCTCCTCCCCCTTTTTGCAGAGGCCGATAAAGTATTCTTACCGGTCTTGGTCTTCGTTCTTCACCATTCCTTTGTGTTTATCGGGCAAAGCGCTTTCCACTGCCTGATAGGCTTCCGCCATGGTCGCTTTGATATTCTCGATGCCGTGCCCTTTGGGAGGAATCGGTTCGTGGATGGTCAGAATCATGCGGTGGCGGTGTATCCATTTGCCATAGCGAGGAAGTATCTCGAAAGAACCGTCGATGGTGACGGGAACCACCTCCAGTTGCAATTCATCCGCCAACTGGAAAGCTCCTTTCTTGAAGTACCCCATATGCCCGGTGAAGGTCCGCGCCCCTTCGGGAAACACGACTAACGATACGCCGTCTTTCAGCGAGGCTTCCGCCTGGCGCATGGTTGCCAATACCTTTTTGGGATTGGAGCGGTCTACGAAGATGTGTCCGGCGCTTTCACACGCTTTTCCCACGAAAGGAATCTTGCGCAGACTCTTCTTCATCATCCATTTGAAGTTTCTGCCCAGAAAACCGTATATCAGGAAGATATCGAAAGAACCCTGATGGTTGGGGACGAATACATAGGAAGTACGTTTGTTTATTTTATCGCGTCCGCGTACCTTTACCGGAATAAGCAGGATGTAGCAAATAAGTTGCGACCATATTTTTCCGGGATAGTAGCCCCAGAAATGAGCGCCGCCCAGCAGCGAGCCGACAATGGTGACCAGCGCTGTAAGAATAGTCAGTACCAATAGGATGGGCAAGGCGAAGCAAACTTGATAAATATTGTAGAGTAATTTCATAGGTGTTGGATTTTATTGCCACAAAGATACTTCTTTTTTATATTTACTTCCCATCTTTACGGACTAATTTTATGACCGTTATCTCCGGCCATGCGCCGAAACGGAACGGAAGCCCTACGTAGCCGATACCGACGTTGACGTATAAGCCGCGGTTACCGTTGTAATACATGCCTGCCCATTCGGGATATAGGAGGGAGGCGAGCGAATGGCCGAACATCTCCATCTGCATGGCGTGCGTATGTCCCGAGAGCGTAAGCTCTATATCCGTGTCCGGGAGCACTTCCCGCCGCCAGTGGGTAGGGTTGTGGCTGAGCAGGATGCGGAACATTCCTTCCGTGCCTTGCTGTGCCCGGGGCAGGTCGGCATGTTGGGAGAAAGGCGGTTCGCCGTCATTTTCCACGCCGATAAGCGCGATGCTGTCGCCTTGGTGGTGCAGGATAACGTTCTCGTTGTTGAGCAACTTCCAGCCCATGTCGGCTTGCTGTCGGATAAGGTACTTCAGATTATCTATTTCCGCTTGCCGGTTGGGCCACCGGTAGTAGGTCCCGTAGTCATGATTACCCAGGATGGAATATACTCCGTCGGGGGCGTGCAGTTGCGCCAGTACATCCACGAAGTTGTCCAGCTCGTGGCTTTCCTGGTTCACCAGGTCACCCGTAAATACAATGAGGTCGGGCTTCTGTTCATTCACCAGATTGACCATCTGCCGGATAGCTTCCGGTTTGTCTTGCCAACTGCCGATGTGTATGTCCGACACCTGGACGATACGATAGCCATCGAAGCCTTCCGGAAGGTTTTCGGACTGGTATTCCACCTCCTTCACCTCGAAGCGGGTGATTCCGACGAGAGCTCCGTACAGGATATTGGCAAAACTGACGATGCCCAGCGTCATTCCCAGGATAGTGAACGGAAGCCGGTGTACGACGAACGGACGGCGGGGTTGCCTGAAAGGCGTGCGGTATATCACGTATGACAGCAGCCGGGCGATTCCCCGGAACAGAATGCCGAGTATCGAACAAAGCATAAACACCGTCTTGGGGACAGCAAACAGCATAATCGCCACCGCCAGCCGGCCGATGCTTTGCGGATGGTTGGACAGGGCGTTATCCCCCGTCAGGTAGATGTAATAAACATAAAAGGCTACCAGCACGACGGTCGGCAACCAATACATTCCGCGCCAGATGATATTCCGGGTTCTTTTGACGATATACACCAGGTAGATGTATATATCCGGCAGGAGCAGAAAGAGTATAAGGATCAGAGTTATTCGATGCATATATCTTTAAGTTCTTCTATGTTCTTTTTAATGTTGTCGAGGTGCTTATATACCACTTTCTTGTAAAGCAGGTAGATGATAAGGACGTCGAATATCACGAACAGGGCAATGAGCAGGACTTGCGCGCTTGCCGATGCACGGTAGTAATTCATCACCCAATAGTTGAGGATGTTGAACAGGACTATCCAGATGGAAATGGCCACCACTTCATATTTGGTCCACTGCCGCAGGGTATTCATGCGCCGGCTGACCTGCGCCACCGACATCTCGTCGATAAGGGTGGCCTTGTTCCACCGGTAGGTCTTCCAGTCCCACCACATTCCTCCGATGATGCTCACAGCAATAAATCCGAATAATACCGAAAACTTGCATTGCTGCTGTTCGTCCGGAGCGAATGCCGGCAGCATCATCCAGGCAATGAAAAGGATTATCAGTCCCAGTGCGCCTATCACGATGGACAGTCGTTGAAGGCCGAAGATACATCCCTGGCTTTTGCGCGTATTGGCCTTATGCGTAGTAATCAGTTGCTTGATTTGTTCTTCGTCCGCAACCGGTTCTTTTTGCAATTTAGAATCCAGTACATTCCATGATTTTTTCAGTTCATCCAGTTCCATATATTATTCCTCCTTGTTCATTTTCCTAAGTTTGTCTTTAATGCGACTGAGTTTGGTAGCAACGTTGGTAACCGTCAGTCCGGTAATCTCGGCAATCTCCTCATAGCTTTTCTCTTCCAGGTAAAGCAGGATGATGGATTTTTCCAGTTGTCCCAGGCGGTTTATCATGCGATAGAGTTGCTTCAGCATGGCTTGCGTTTCATCGTCTTCCTCGGTGCGGTCGGCTTCCTGCGTAAGGGTCACGATTTCCGGTATGCTTTTTTCTTTCCGGATAAAGCTGATACAGGTGTTCAGGGCGATGCGGTAGATCCACGTCGAGATTTTACATTCCCGGCGGAATTTAGGGAAAGCTTTCCAGACGTTGAGTACCACCTCCTGATACAGGTCGTTGAGCGTTGCGTTAGGCGTGGTATATAGATAACACACCTTGTATATGACGCGCTCGTATGCCCGTATGACGGATAGAAACTCTTGCTCTATATTTTCCATTGTATATTGCTTCTCGAATCGCTTATGTCTTTTTAGTCGCATGAAAGTTCAAAAAATCACAGCGGCATGAAGATATAAACAAAATTAATTACCGTAGGTTCGCTCCGAGGAATTTTCGCATCTCCTCGACCGGCTTTCCCCGGCGGCGGGCATAGTCTGCCAACTGGTCTTCCCCGATGCGGCCGACGGCAAAATAGCGGGATTGCGGATGGGCAAGCATGATTCCGCAGACAGAAGCGTGCGGGTGCATGGCTCCATTTTCGGTCAGGGTGATGCCGATCTGTTTCATATCGAGCAATTCATCCAGAATGAAGTTGACGGACTGGTCCGGGAGAGACGGATAGCCCACTGCCGGACGTATTCCCTGATACTTCTCCACCAGCAGGTCGGGAATCGTGAGCTTTTCATCCGGCGCGTATCCCCATGCCACCTTCCGCACATACTCGTGCATCTTCTCCGTGGCGGCTTCAGCCAGCCGGTCGCTGAGCGTCTGCACCAGCAGGTGCTTGTAAGGGTCGTCCTGAAAGAATCTTTCAGCGTCGCCACTGACGGAAGAAGCAAATATCCCCACCGTATCGGGCACTCCGGACGAGAGCGGGCGTATGAAGTCGCTCAGGCAAAGAAACGGGCTTCCGTCCGGGTGGGGCGTCTGCTGGCGCAACAGCGGGAAAACCGTGTCTTCGATGAGGAGGTTGTCTCCATCCGAGTTGGCACGGCAAAGCCGGTAGATGCACCGGATGGCGATATCTTCATCCAGGCGGTTGAGCAGCCGGTTGGCTTCCTTGTGCAGTTGCATCGCTTCAGCGGCTTTGGCGCGGTCTTTCTCCGGGAAACTTGCAAGCCAGTAAGCCCGGCAGGAGTCACAGCCGTGTATGTCTGCAATCGAGGCAAAACGGGGCTGGAACCCCCAAGCGTGAAAGAAGTATAGCCAGTTGATGTACGGACTTACTTCATGTATTTTATAATCGATAATCGGCAATGGATGTCAGGAATAGGAAAATTAGTAATCGAATCTTAATTCTTCACCGCGATAGGTATCGTCCACTTCCCCATCATGGTAAATGAGATGACCGTTGGCAAACGTCTTCTCGACTTTCCAATTGAAAGTATGACCTTCCAGCGGGCTCCAGCCGCATTTGCTCAGTATCTTGTCCTTAGTCACCTCCCACGGGGTTTGGGGACGAACCAATACCAGATCCGCCTGATAGCCTTCACGGATATATCCGCGATTGCGAATACCGTATATCTGGGCGGGTGCGTGACACATCTTTTCGACCACGGTCTCCAACGTGAAAACCTCTTCGTCCACCAATTCCAGCATACTTACCAGTGAGAACTGAATCATGGGCATACCGGACGTCGCTTTCAGCGCGCCTCCCTTTTTCTCGCTCAGCAGGTGGGGAGCGTGGTCGGTGGCAATGGCATCAATCAAGCCCGAGTTGACGGCATCGCGCAAGGCGTCCCGGTCTGTTTTCCGCTTGACAGCCGGATTACACTTGATTTTCGTGCCCAGCCGCGAATAGTCGGACAGGGTGTAGAGCAGGTGCGCCACGCAAGCCTCGGAAGTGATTTTCTTCTCCGACAGGGGCTCGTCACTGAACAGTTTTAGCTCTTTGGCGGTAGACACGTGCAGCAGGTGCAGGCGCGCTCCCGCAATTTGGGCGAGCCGGACGGCGAGTTCGGAAGATTTGTAGCAAGCGGCGATGGAGCGGATATTGGGATGCTCCTTCACGGGGAGGTCATCTGCGCCCTCGTATTTCTTTTTATATTTTTCGATGTTCTCCTGAATGATTTCCTGGTCTTCGCAATGGGCGGCTATCAGCATATCGGTGCCGTTGAATATTCTCAGCAGGCTGTTCATCTTGTCCACCAGCATGTTTCCGGTGCTGGAACCCATGAACAGCTTAATGCCGCAAACGCGGTGCCGGTCCAGTTGGTCGAACTGCGTATAGTTGGTGTTGGTGGCGCCGAAGTAGCAGGAATGGTTGACAATGCACTTCTCATTCATCAGGTCGAATTTGGCGTTCAATCCATCCAGGGTGATGGTGAGCGGGGTCGTATTGGGCATATCCATGACAGAGGTTACTCCTCCCGCTGCCGCGGCACGGCTTTCAGTCAGAATATCCGCCTTGTAAATCAGCCCCGGATCGCGGAAATGCACGTGTTCGTCGATGACGCCCGGAAGGAGATAGCAGCCTGTCGCGTCGATTGTTTCGTCGCAAGGGGCGGATAAGGGTTTCCAGTTGGTCAGTATTTCGGCGATGCGTCCGTCTTCTATCACTACGGAGCCTTGTATGGATTGTCCTTCGTTGACAATCATTGCATTATGAATCAGCGTTCTTCTCATTTCTATATCGGTTGATTATTTTTGGGAGTATATTTGCGGAACCAACTGTTCCATTTCAGCCGGATTACGCCGAATACGGCTTCTCCGAAAATGCTGCTGTTCATCTTCGAGGTACCCAGTTCGCGGTTGATGAAGATGACAGGCACTTCTTTTATTTTGAATCCGTACATGTGGGCGGTGAACTTCATCTCGATCTGGAAAGCGTACCCTTTGAAGCGGATGCCGTCCAGGTCGATTGTCTCCAGAACCTTCCGGCGGTAGCAGACGAATCCGGCAGTGGTATCGTGAATGGGCAATCCCGTAATGAGCCGCACGTATTTGGAGGCGAAATAAGACATCAACACACGTCCCATCGGCCAGTTTACCACGTTCACCCCGCTGACGTAGCGTGAGCCGATAGCCACGTCGGCGCCTTCGGCTGAACAGGCATGGTAAAGCCTGGGAAGGTCTTGCGGATTATGGCTGAAGTCGGCGTCCATCTCGAAAATATATTCGTAATTATGCTGAAGCGACCATTTGAATCCGGCGATGTAGGCGGTGCCCAAACCTAACTTCCCGGTACGTTCCACCATGAACAGGCGGTCTGGAAATTCTGCTTGCAAGACCTTGACGATAGTTGCCGTTCCGTCCGGAGACCCGTCTTCGATGACGAGGATATGGAAGCCGTGTTCCAGTGCGAAGACGGCGCGGATGATATTTTCTATGTTTTCCCGTTCATTATACGTGGGGATAATGACGATACTGTCTGAATTATGCATATTCGTTAGGTATATATTGGGGCTTGTTACGGGGAACAAATGTAATGCTTTTCTATTCATTTACGGATAAAACTAAGGATTATTTTAGTATTTTTGCGCCGAAATCTCGCTACGGAACATACAGGGGGAGCCATGCCGCTTTGTGATTGATGCGTTTGGGCTTCTTCCTGCAAGCCGTCGTGAAAAAGCAAGTAGCAATGAACATCACCGAACTGCAACAGCGATATGCTGCCCATCCCAATGTGGAGGGCATGAAACGATTACTTAACAATGCTTCCGTTCGCCACCTGTACTGCGGGGGGCTCTGCGCCTCCGCCGCTTCTTTGTTTTCGTCCGTACTGGTGGGACAAGCGGTATGTCCGTTTGTCTTCATATTGGGCGATTTGGAAGAAGCCGGGTACTTCTATCATGACCTGGCACAGATATTGGGAACGGAACGGGTCTTGTTTTTTCCTTCTTCGTTCCGCCGCGCCATCAAATACGGGCAGAAGGACGCTGCAAACGAAATACTCCGGACGGAGGTGTTGAGCCGTTTGCAGAAGGGGGGAGACAAACTTTGCGTCGTCACTTATCCCGACGCCCTTGCCGAAAAGGTGGTTTCGCGCAAGGAACTGGGCGAAAAAACATTGAAGTTGCATACGGGTGAGAAAGTGGATATGGAGTTCATCACGGAAGTGCTGCGCAGCTACGGTTTCGACTATGTGGACTACGTGTACGAGCCGGGGCAGTTTGCCGTGCGCGGAAGCATTATCGACGTCTTTTCTTTCTCGTCCGAATATCCTTTCCGTATCGATTTCTTTGGCGATGAAGTGGAGAGCATCCGCACCTTCGAGGTCGAAACCCAGCTTTCGAAGATGAAAAAGGACAGCATCGTTATCGTTCCCGATTTGAGCCGTAGCCTGGAGTCGGGTGGCAGTGACGGCATGGTCTCTTTTTTAGATTTCCTGCCGCAGGAGACGGTTCTGGCAATGCGTGACTTCCTTTGGTTGCGCGAACGCATACAGTCCGTGTACGAGGAGTCGTTCACGCCGCAGGCCATTGCCACCCGTGAAGCCGAAGAAAACGGCTCCATCACGCTGGACGGCAAACTGGTAAACGGAGGCGAGTTTACCTTGCGGGCGCTCGATTTCCGTCGGATGGAGTTCGGGACGAGGCCCACCGGTATGCCCGATGCAACCCTTACTTTCGACACGTCCGCCCAGCCTATCTTCCACAAGAATTTTGATTTGGTAGCCGAGAGCTTCCGCGATTATCTGGACCGGGGATACACCCTCTATATCTGTAGCGACAGCGTGAAGCAAACCGACCGCATTCGGGCTATCTTCGAAGACCGGGGAGACAACATCACCTTCACCGCCGTGGAACGCACACTGCACGAAGGCTTTGCCGATAACGCCCTGCGTCTTTGCATATTCACCGACCACCAGTTATTCGACCGTTTCCATAAATACAACCTGAAAAGCGATAAGGCGCGGAGCGGCAAGGTGGCGCAGTCGTTGAAGGAGCTGAACCAGTTTACGCCGGGCGACTACGTGGTGCATACCGACCACGGAGTGGGGCGCTTTGCGGGATTGGTGCGTATTCCTAACGGAGACACTACGCAGGAGGTGATGAAACTGATTTATCAGAATGACGACGTCGTATTCGTTTCCATCCATTCGCTGCACAAGGTTTCCAAGTACAAGGGCAAGGAGGGCGAGGCGCCCCGTCTGAACAAGCTGGGTACCGGTGCATGGGAAAAGCTCAAAGACCGGACAAAGACGAAGATTAAGGACATTGCCCGCGACTTAATCAAGCTTTATTCGCAGCGACGCGAGGAAAAAGGGTTTCAGTATAGCCCCGACAGTTTCCTGCAACGGGAGTTGGAAGCATCTTTCATTTACGAAGACACCCCCGACCAGAGCAAGGCTACCGCCGACGTGAAAGCGGATATGGAGAGCGCACGGCCGATGGACCGGCTGGTGTGCGGCGATGTGGGCTTTGGAAAAACGGAAGTTGCCGTCCGTGCTGCCTTCAAGGCGGTGGCGGATAATAAGCAGGTCGCCGTGCTGGTACCCACCACCGTGCTTGCCTATCAGCATTTCCAGACTTTCAAGGAGCGCTTGAAGGATTTGCCCTGCCGGGTGGAATACCTGAGCCGTGCCCGTACCGCCGCCCAGGCAAAAGCGGTGGTAAAAGGGCTTGCTGAGGGCGATGTGAATATCCTTATCGGCACGCACCGCATCTTGGGCAAGGATGTGAAGTTCAAGGACCTCGGCCTTTTAATCATCGACGAAGAGCAGAAGTTCGGTGTCTCTGTCAAGGAAAAGCTGCGCCAGTTAAAGGTCAATGTCGATACCCTGACCATGACGGCGACCCCCATTCCCCGCACGTTGCAGTTCTCGCTGATGGGAGCGCGTGACCTGAGCGTCATCCAGACTCCGCCGCCCAACCGCTATCCCATTCAGACCGAGGTGCATACATTCAATGAAGAAATCATCACCGATGCCATTAACTTCGAGATGAGCCGTAATGGGCAGGTCTTCTTTGTGAACAACCGGATTCACAACCTGGCGGAACTGAAAGCGATGATTGAGCGCAACATTCCCGATTGCCGGGTAGCCATCGGACACGGACAAATGGAACCTGCCGAACTGGAAAAGATTATCTTCGACTTTGTCAACTACGATTATGATGTATTGCTTGCCACCACCATCATCGAGAGTGGCATCGACATACCGAACGCGAACACCATTATCATCAACCAGGCGCAGAATTTCGGTCTGAGCGATTTGCACCAGATGCGCGGACGGGTGGGGCGTAGCAATAAAAAGGCCTTCTGCTATCTGCTGGCTCCTCCCTTGTCGTCGCTTACGCCCGAAGCGAAACGGCGTCTGCAAGCCATCGAGAACTTCTCTGATTTGGGAAGCGGGATTCATATCGCCATGCAGGATCTCGATATTCGCGGTGCAGGCAATATGCTGGGCGCCGAACAAAGCGGTTTCATTGCCGACCTGGGTTATGAAACTTATCAGAAGATACTGACTGAGGCAGTGCGGGAATTGAAGACGAACGAGTTTGCCGATTTGTATGCCGAAGAAATGAAGGCCGAGGGCGGCGTCATCAGCGGCGAGCAGTTTGTAGACGAATGCCAGGTGGAAAGCGACCTCGAACTTTTGTTGCCCGCCACCTACGTCACCGGTAGCAGCGAGCGTATGTTGCTCTATCGCGAACTGGACGGACTGACTTTAGATAAGGATGTGGAGGCCTTCCGCAGCCGTCTGGAAGACCGCTTCGGCCCTGTGCCTTCTGAAACGGAAGAACTGCTGCGTATTGTAGCCTTACGCCGTCTTGCTGCCCGCCTGGGCGCGGAAAGGGTGTTCCTGAAAGGCGGCCGCATGACGCTCTTCTTCGTTTCCAATCCGGACAGCCCGTATTATCAAAGCCAGGCTTTCGGAAAAGTGATTGCCTACATGATGAAGTATACCCGTCGTTGCGACCTGCGCGAGCAGAACAACAAGCGCAGTATGCTGGTGAAGGATGTACGGACGGTAGAAGAGGCAGTCAGTGTGCTTCAGGAAATTCTGGCGATGCAGGAGTAGAATTTATCATTTACCGGAACGAGAAACTTGCAAACTTGCAAAACTAGCAGGGCACTCACCCCCACACACGTGCGCGCGTATATAAGGAGGGAGGGGAATGAAAAATGAAAAAGGAAAAATGAAAAGTGGGGGATTGAACACGGAGGCACGGAGGCACAGAGGAGGGTATTGAAAATTTTAAAAACTCTGTGTCTCTGTGCCTCTGTGTTTGTTTTTTATAATTTTAGGCGCGAAATTTCGCGGATAGGTTTAGGACGTTTTTCTCTTTATAGGACAATTCGGGCGGGAATCCGATACGGAATCTCTAAAACATATTCAATTTATTGCAGAAAGGGAGGGGAGGGAAAGAGATACTTGCAAAAATACGGTTGGGAGAGGGAAGAACTGAGGGGTGCATTCGCAGTGGAAAAAAGTGTGGTTGATTATCAGTCGTTTAACTTTTTCTCTCGCGTACGCGTGCGTGTGTGGGAGTGAGGGTCCTGTAAGTTTTGCAAGTTTGCAAGTTTCTGCCCTATTAGGAAATTATTTTTTCCTAATAGGGTAAAAAAAAGGCAGGCTTTGCAGAAGGGGGACGGAGGCTCGGAATTGGGTGATTTCTTCGAGTTGTTAAAGTAATATATTTTGCGTTTTAGACAGAAAGACAAAGGGGGAGGGGAAGCACTTCATTACCCTTCGTATGATAGATAAAGTAAGTTATTTCATTTGTTGTGCTGATTATTTATATAAATAAACGTATATTTGCATCGTGAAGCGTTTGCAGTGGCAAAGTTTCATATTTTAATGGAGAAAATTTAGCATTTGCTATTTATTCTGTAATGCTCTGAAAATTTGGCCGTTGGAAGAACTGTTACAAGAATAGGTTTGTAAATGCCTGCGTTATAGCGTGGGCAGAACTTATTCGTAACAGTGGGTTAGGCCAAATACCTCAGAGCATGGATAAAGTTCAGTCCATGCTTTTTTTGTGCCCATATACAAGCGATAGGCTCTGCTTGCTGCTATTTGGAAAAGAGCCTTAACTAAAACAAAAATGTAATATTATGAGATTATTGAAATTGACAGGAGTGCTGATTTTTATGAGTATGTTGGCAGTGGGATGTTCGGACGACGACGAGAAAGAAACAGGTGGAGAACCTGCCGAACTGTATGTGACTGTGCGTGATGCTTCGGACAACTATTTGTTGGAAGGAGTGGATGTGGAATTTGTACAGAATAATAAAGTGCTTGGCGTAGATACGACGGATGATACGGGTGTTGCACTTTGTGACAACAAGTGGGACGGACTGGTTGCCGGTTCTGTGACGATTAACATCAGTGTGTCCGGCTATAAGTTTTTTACGAAAACCGGCTCCGTCAAGGCAGGAGACAATGAATGGGAAGTGCGTTTGACGCCTGAAGTCGTGAAAGAAACTTCTATGACTGTATCGAGCGAGGATGTGGAAGACCTCTATGGAGTGCTTGTGATAGATACTGAGAAAGATGTCGCATCTGTCAGAGTTTCGGAAGGAAGCAAGTATGATCCGGAAGCTTATGACGAATATGTAAATACAAGTTATGGTAGACAAGGATTCATACAGCGGGTGACTTATACCAATCTTCTGCCTCGAACGAAATATACCTTTACGGTGGCTTCTTTCGATAATAATAAAAAGCAATTGGAAACCAAGACTTACAGCTTTACTACTAAAGACTGGTACAATCAGAGTGATGTGAAGTTAAATGTTTCAGATTTTCTGACTATCGGTAATGGCATCTCAGTAACGCTTCAGAATCCGCAAGAATATGATTTTTATATGTATTGCTACGAGAAAAGCAAAGCGCCGGATAGTGAAAGTGAGGTGGTGAAAGAAGCGTTAGCCAACGGCTCCAAGTTAGAAAAAGCAGAAGTTGGTTATGTTGACGGCTTGAAACCGGGAACGGATTATCGGATATACATCATTCCTATTGGAAAGAAAACCATTCCGAATTCATCGCAAATGTATACCTATTATGCTCCCGGAAAGGTTGCAACAATGGATCTGAAGACTAAAAACAGCCAGAATATGGGGCAGGCCACTGTAGAAAGAACCAACAGTACAAAGTCTTCATTCTCCTATCGCATCAAGTCTAGCTTATATGATACTTCCAATTATAGCAATGCTTATCAGTGTTTGTCTTATAGAGGAGTCAGTGTTGAAGATTATGAACAATATGAAAACGATTCAGACATTCTATGGGCAACTATTTGTCACAAAATGTCACTGGAGATATTTACTCGCGAATACACTGATATATATACTTGGTCGGGTTTGAATCTGACATCCTGGTATGGTATCGTTACATTGGGTTATTCTGACAAAAACGGTCAAAACAACTCCAGCATCATCTCCCGCTATAAATTTAAGTACGGCAGCTACGGCGTACAGACTCGCAGTGTCGAAACAGTGGCTCCCGTACAGACATCCGGCATCCGGTATGGCGGCATTACGCAAGATATGCTGAAGCGTGTGCGTCCTTTGTGATAAGAACGATTCGTTTTACAATGTAAAGAAAACCTTAACTGGTCTATTTTGAGTGAGACCCTCTTCTTGCACGTTCCGGTGATTGATTCATAGGGAGTGACAGGGAGAGGGTCATTTTTTATCGGGTGACAGACTGTGCCGGTGTCTTCCGGTTCCTATCGTCCGAATTGGATGGCAAATCCCAGATTGAAGAAAGTGATATTATTCTTGAACCAATTATGGTTTATTCCGTCATCGTAGCCGTCCACATTGGAGAGCCGGGCGTCCGGATTGGCAAACCAGTCGGCAGTGAGAAAATCGGTTCGGAACATTCCTGAAAGTTTGGTGGTGATGCGGAACTCGTAGCCCACAGCCAGAGATATTCCGCAATACCCTCTGTGAAATAAGTGTCCCTTTTGCTCATTCGACTGGTAGGTGCGTTCCTCATAGTTCATATATCCGATGCCGAATGAGATGAATGCACCTTGGTTCCCGTTGCTCCACAGGTGGCGGAAGGTCAGGTTGGGGCGGAGATAGTGCAGATGCATTTTGTCCGGCAGGCGGGCCATCCTGAGGTAGTCATACTGAAGACCTAATGCGAAAATCGGCGTGAAGTAATAGCGCCCTTCCACCAGCAGGTCGTAACCCGGTCGGTTGCCGTTCTTATTGAAAAAGTCGTTGTGGTTCCCTTCGACATTCGGCAATGAAAGTCCCCCACCGAGGATGAAACTGTAAGTCTGGGGTAAATAGTCTTGTGCCTGTAAAGCAGCTAATTTACAAGTTGCGAGAAAGACAAGAAAGAGGATATAACGTCGTTTCATAGTTGAATGAATTGATGGGTTAGTAATTAAGCATTCATACTCATTTAAAAGGTCATTGTGCCGCAAAGATAAAGTACATTCCTCTCCGATACAAATAATCTGTTAAGTAATTTTTCAAATCCTTTTGTGAATATTATATTTTTTCTTTAATTTGCAGTTACGTGGTTTGAGTTTTTAAGTTTTTGAGTTCTCGACCGTATGCGAACTTAAAACTCCTGAACTTAAAAACTTATCAACTCAAAAACTCATGACCTGTATTCGTAACCTTTAAATGCTTTTCGAATGAAAAAACATATCATCCTTACACTTGCCTTCCTGTATTCTGTTTACGGGTGGGCGTCCGTACCTCTTGAAACAAAGTCCCGCCCTTTGATTCCGCTGTGGATGATGTTCTTTATGAGCGTTCTCTTGTTGACGGCCGTGTTGCTATATGTTTTTGTACGTATCTATAAGCGAAGGATAAAGCAAGGAGAAGCTATGCTGAAAAAAGAAAATCACAAACTGAACTCTTTGCTGGGGGAGAATAAAGAACTGATAAAACGTTATCTTACAGTGCTTAATACCACCCTTGTCGGACTTATTTATTATGATAAAAATGGCATTCTTGTGGATATCAACGACGAAATGTTGCGATTGTTTCGGCTCTCTGATAAAAAGGATATGTTGGAGGGAGGCGGTATTTCCGTCTATCGGAATCCTCTTTTGCGTGATTACGGAATCATAGACGAGAACCAACGGATTCATGAATTCCACGGTATTATGAAGTTTGACTTTCGGGATAAGCGCTATACGGATTATTTCAGTATTGTACAGTCGAAAGAGGAAATCCTTTACTGCAAGGTAGACGTTATACCGGTAAGGGAATCCGGCGGGGAGATGGAAGGGGTGTTGATAACCGCCGTTGACCAGACTGAAGAGATTAATCATAAACAGCAGTTGAAAGAGGAGGAAGTGAAGCTGAACCTGGCGATGGAAGCCGGTAATCTCTCCGCCTGGATTTATGACCCGCAAAAGCAGATGTTCAATACGATACGCGGTAATCCTATTGCCGGGAAAGGTATCAGCATGGAAGACAATTTGCGCATCCTGCATCCCGATGACCGCGACACGCAGAAAGAGATGTTACGCTCCCTGCTTCGCGGAGATAAGGACGCGGCGGCAGGCATATTCCGCTATTTGCAGGAAGACGGCACTTATCATGATTTCGAGATACGCATGATTGTGAAGAAGGAAGCGGGAAAGAGGGTGTCCGTGCTGGGGACGCAAAAGGATATCACTCCGGAGGTGCAGCACAACAAGATTCTCAGCGACACCGTCCGGCAGCTTCGCTTTGCCATCCATACGGCTAACCTGGCGTTGTGGATATTCGATTGCAAGACTGGGATATTTACTTCCTACAATGACCCGTTAGCGGATTATAAAGACGGAGCACCGATTCCCATCGGCATGTATGACGGAGCTTTTCATAAGGATGGCACCGACTGGGAACGCTTGAAAGAGGCTACCAACATCATGAAGAATGGAGAAGATCAATCCTATACTTTCTCCGTGAGACTCCAGACAAAATATGATACGGAGTTCCAGTATTGCACCATCCGCGGTGTGCCTTTCGAAAAGGATGCGGACGGAAGGGTCATCAAGTATCTGGGCATCCGGGTCAATATCACAGACCAGGTGAAATATCAGAAGATACTGGAACAGGAGAAAGCGGAAGCGCAGCGGGCGGACAAATTGAAGTCCATGTTCCTTGCCAATATGAGCCACGAGATTCGTACGCCGCTGAATGCCATCGTGGGATTCTCCGAACTGCTGCAAACAACGGAGGAGCCGGAACAGCGCGCTGAGTTCATGGCTATCATCAACCAGAACAACGAACTGCTGCTGCGACTGATAAATGATATCCTGGACCTGTCGAAGATAGAATCGGGGTTCATCGAATTAAAACCCGAACTCTTTGATTTATCGAGTGTGTTCAACGAATTATATGTCACTTTGCAGCAACGGTTCGATAATCCGGAGATAGAGTTTGTGGGGCGTAATCCTTATAAACGGTGTAAAGTCTGCTTGGATAAGAATCGCCTGGTGCAGATAGGTACGAACTTCATTACCAATGCCATCAAGCATACCCGAAAAGGACATATTCTGATGGGCTATCAGTATGAAAACGGCGGGGTGAAGATTTATGTGGAAGATACCGGTTGCGGCATTGCCCCCGAACAGCAGACACGCCTGTTCCAGCGCTTTGCCAAACTGGACGATTTCACGCAGGGCACCGGACTGGGGCTGGCGATATGCAAGGCATTGACAGAAGCTCAGCATGGCAGTATCGGCGTCGATAGCGAAGTAGGAAAGGGTAGCACGTTCTGGGCGTGGATTCCCTGCGAAGCCGTCATCGAAGAATATGAGGAAGAAGAAGGAAAGGAAGATGCCGGAACCGATGCTTCTCCGGTAATCGGCAACGAGCCGAAAGACGCGGCGGAACAGACGGGGTGTAAATCCATACTCGTGGCGGAAGACATCGACAGCAATTATTTGCTGATAAAAGCCATTCTCCGTACATGCCATCTGACAAGGGCTATTACGGGTAAGGAGGCGGTGGAACTGGCTGCTACGCATACGTTCGATGCTATCCTGATGGATATGAAGATGCCGGTGATGGGCGGCGTAGAGGCTACGCGCAGAATCCGTGAGTTTGATAAGGATGTGCTGATAATTGCCGTCACCGCTAATGCTTTCGATTCAGACCGGACGGAAGCGCTTGCAGCAGGATGTAATGCTTTCGTGACGAAACCGGTGAAAAAGAGGGAACTGGAAGATTTATTGAAGTAAGTAAGGTTGTAAAGTCTCATCGTTTACCATACAACTTGTCAATTAAATCCTGCCGCCCTAATTTGCGCAGTTCGTTGATAATATTCTTCCGTTCTTCGGGCTTGTACCAGAAGAAGAACTGGCGTTGCGCTAATTTTTCACGCTGCGTCTTGGCGCTGAATACCGGTTCCTGTGTGTAGGGGTGGTAACCGGTGTACCATGCTTCGGTGGCAACCGTCATCGGGGTAGGCGTGAAATCCTGTACCTGCTCCAGATGGAAATCGAGGCGCTTGGTGATGACTGCAAGTTCCGCCATGTCTTCCTCTTTACAGCCGGGATGACTGGATATGAAGTAAGGAATGAGTTGTTGCCTTAATCCCTCCTCCCGATTTATTCTGTCGAATATCTTCTTGAATTCTTCGAACTGCTTGAACGGCGGCTTACGCATCATCCGCAGCACCTTGTCCGAAGTATGTTCCGGGGCAACCTTGAGGCGGCCGCTCACATGGCGGGTAATCAGTTCGCGGGTATACTCTTGCGTGCTTTTATTGACTTTCGGATTTTTGCTTTGATGCAGCAGCAAATCGTAACGCACACCGCTTCCGATGAACGACTTTTTGATGGCAGGCAACGCATCCACCGCATGGTAGATATCGAGCAGCGGACCGTGGTCCGTATTCAGGTTGGGACAAACCTGCGGATGGATGCACGAAGGACGTTTGCACTTCCGACAGAGCGTCTCGTCATTACCTTTCATCTTGTACATATTGGCCGAAGGACCTCCCAAATCGCTGAGGTAGCCTTTGAATCCGGGCAACTCGGTCACAGCCTTTACCTCTTTCAGAATACTTTCCTTGCTGCGGCTTACGATGAACTTTCCCTGATGTGCGGAGATGGTGCAGAAAGCGCATCCGCCGAAACATCCCCGGTGGATATTGACGGAGAATTGAATCATGTCGTATGCCGGAATGCGTTTTCCCTTGTATTTGGGATGGGGCAGGCGGGTGTAGGGCAAGTCATAAGAACGGTCCAGTTCGGCTTCCGTCATGGGAGGGTAGGGAGGATTGACGATGACCGTTTGTTTCCCTATGCCTTGCAAGATGCGCGAGGCGGCATATTTATTACTTTCTTCCTCGATATGGCGGAAGTTGGCGGCTTCTTTCTTTTTATCTTTCAGGCATTCCTCGTGCGGGAAGAGGGTGATGTCTCCCTCTTGCGGAAGAACTTCCCCGGTGAGATACACCATCTGCGGAATCCCCGAGATAAGTTGCCGGAACTCTTCTTTGGAGATGCCGGCGTGCGGATAGTCCGTTTCTCCTTCCGGTACGGACTGTGCTAAGCGCTGTTTCAGCTTTTCCGCCAGTGCCACCACCGGCTTTTCTCCCATGCCGTATACCAATGTATCGGCACCGCTATCCACCAGGATGCTCGGACGCACGCGATCCTGCCAGTAATCATAATGAGTCAGCCGGCGCATACTGGCTTCAATGCCGCCCAATACCACCGGAACGTCGGGATAAAGCTTTTTCAGAATCTGTGTATAGACAATCGAAGGATACTCCGGACGCATATCCGGCCGGGCATCCGGCGTATAGGCATCCTCGCTGCGCAGGCGTTTGTTAGCGGTGTATTTGTTTACCATGCTATCCATGCAACCGGCGCTGACACCGAAAAACAGACGGGGGCGGCCTAATTTCTTAAAGTCACGTAAGTCGTCCCGCCAATTGGGTTGCGGAACAATAGCCACCCGCAATCCTTCCGCTTCCAGAATGCGCCCGATAACAGCCGCTCCGAAAGACGGATGGTCCACATAAGCATCTCCACTGAACAGGATAACATCCAGTTCATTCCATCCGCGAAGCTCCACCTCTTTTTTAGTAGTGGGTAACCAGTCTGTCAGTTTGTATTCTTTCATTGCCAAATCAATACATTAACGCATCAGCCCCTCAGCATATCGTCCCCTTAGGATATTGTCCCATTAGCCCATTATCGCATTAGCCCATTACCGCATTGCCACATTAGCACATTGGCACATTGCCACATTAGCACATTACAAACTGTAACGTCATCTGCTCCCCGTCGTAAATCTCCCGAAAGCCGATATGCTGTTCGGCAAGGTACTCTTTCAGGTCATTGAAAGCCGCCGCATCATCCAGAATGATTTCCAGCTTTTCACCTTTCTCCGCTTCGTACATGGCTTTTACGGCGGGAATCAAGGGACTGTAATGCTTTTGTCCGCACGTATCGATGGTTTTCATTTTATTCTTCTTCGGTAGTTTCTTGCGTGGCGAACCATTGCAAGTACAGCTTGATGAGCTGCTGAAGCCCGAAAGCCTTCATGTTATTATGGTAGATGACATCGATGCAAAGGTCCAGCAAGTCTTTGCTGTCCTCTTCCTGGGCTGCAATCAGCGAGCGGATGTTCAGTTTCAGTTTGTCGAGCACCGTTTCGTCTACGATGCCGTTGCTGTCGATGAGATGACGGAACAATCCGTATTTCTCGATGGTGGCGAGGTTCTCTTCAGATACTTCTAAACTGCGGGTCCCGCTGGGGTTGGCTTGTATGGTGTACATAATGATACGGTTTTTAGAGTTATTGTATGAATTGCGACAGATTTTCTGCCGACGACAAAGATAGCTTTTTTCATTACAGCTTGCATCTTTTTCGGCGGATTATTTCTATTGTTTAATACTGTCACCGTTCAGAACCTCCTTTATTACCCGTCAGGAATTGCAGAATAGAAGCCATGACGGCTGTCCGGGCTGCGCCTTCGCGAATGCTTTCGAGGGGAAATCCCATTACGAATGTGCGATAGTCATTACCCCGGTAGGCGATGGCAGCCGACTGTTCTCCCTCCGTATAAAGCATTGCCGGGAAGGCCGAGGATGCAGGCAGTATGCAGTCCGGCGACGTCACCGGGTAGGCCTGTTCGTTGGGCAGGCGGGGTATGGTGACAGTGCGACCCAGTCCCCGAATGGAAATCTGCTCGCCGGATGCCTGCAAGCGGTTGCCGTATCGGTATTTCAGGATGTTTTCTGTAAAAGCCCGGTCACCCGGTGAAGCGTTCATATCACTGCCGACGTAAGCGCCGCTCACCAGAAGGTTTCCGCCCGACCGGCAGTAGGCCGTCAATGCCCGTTGCATGGGCGAGGAGAATGTCTTGTAATAGGGGCTGCGGAACGGTTTGCCTTTCTCTTCCTTTTCCAGCCCGAGGATGTAATCCACTACCGGATAATCGGTCAGCAAGGTGCTTCCGTCTTCTACGGATTCGTCGCTGCACGATACGAAACTATAATCTCCCGCAGCTTGTATCGCCTTGCCGTGGATGAAAGGATAATCGAAGGTATTGCCGATGATTTTCATTCCTTCGTACTCGCTACTGCTGTTTCCCAGACGCTTTCCGGCTTCGTTGCGGTCGAAATTCTGCTGGTTGCCACAGAGTGAGATATCATAGAGATAAGGTACGCCGGGGTCTTTCGTCAAATCAAACCCGGCAGCATCGGGAGTATCCACTACTGCCGGACCGCTGAGGCGGTCAAAACCGTTGACGAGCAGTACGCACGCCTTTTCGTGTCTGGCCTTGTACGCCGACAGGATTTCGGATGGAAAGCTTTCGCCTCCACGGTTGACGGCCGTCACCTTGAATGAATAGACGATGCCCGGTTCTATCTTTGGCGTATAATGAGGACTGCTTACGCGTACTCCATTATCAAACCCGCCCCGTCCGATGCGCGTATAGACAATATATTCACGGGGCGTGGCAGTCGGTTCCAGCAGGTCTTCTTCCGCTTTCCAGGTAAGTTCCAACGTATTCTTCTTCTTGCCGAAACGGATGGCGAAATGGCTGACCGGCAAAGGCTGCACCACATACTCCTGTCCATGTTGGCTGCAAACGTACCTCAGAATGGCTTTGTAAAGGGAACGACCGACCGTGAACTTGAAGTTAGGGTCGTGCCCCATTCTCATATCCGCAAAATTCTGGTGCGACAGCAACTCGACGATAGTGGAAGGTACGGCGGGAAGCCGTGTCTCACTGTAATTTCTGTCCCACATGCTGCGGCGCGTCCACCGGATGCCGTAGGTGGAGCGGATGTCCTGCTCCAATTGTGACAACAGGATATCCGACAGATCGCGCGAAGCGTAACGGTCGGTGCCCGCAGCCAGCAACCCGTTGTTGTGGCGGGTGGTATAGATACCGAGCGTGCCCACAATGCCGTCATCTTTCTTGAAGCCCGCATCGCTATGCAGAGCCATGCTCATTTCGAACGGAACGCCCAGCCCCGGTTCACCGGGATTGAATATGGAACCGCCTGCCAGGTAGTTCACGGTGCGTGAGCGTGTATTGATGTCGTCCGATATATCGTCTTTGCCTTTATAACCCGCATAGACGGGATAAGGCATACCTGCCCATTGGGCGGAATAGCGGGCGGCTTCCAGGTAGCGGGGCAGGCCGCTCACCTTTCCACCGCGTGAGATATTGCCCATGCCTCCACCGAAGCGCACCGCATCGGCGCATACCATTCCTTTTTCCTTGCTTTCATTGCTTAGCACCACCATGCCGTAGTCATTACTTCCCTTGTCGAAGGCAAAGGTGCCGAGATATACCCAAGTGCCGCCGCCTATCTTTTGGTTGACTTTAAACTCCGTGACGCCTCCATTGTGGAAAACCAGGTATTTGGCGTCGCTTACGCTGTTCGGCAGGCTTTGGTAAGATACGTATACGGCATATTCGCCGGTTTCCGGTATGTCGGGCACCCATTCGGCAAAGGCTTTGTTCTTCTTTCTCTCTGTCCGTGCAAAGCGTGCCGTACCGTCCAGAAACGGATTCTCTCCATCCAGATAAATACGTTTCCGCAGACCGAAACCGGGGTCGGCGGTCTGTTCCCAACGCGCCTTCCGGCTTTTCACTTCCAGGTAAAGGGAGTTCCGCTTATCCGGCACGGGGTCGTTGTCCACGATGACTTCCTGCTTTTGGGTATCCCGTTCGCGGGGAGTGAATACGTTGGCTCCGGCATTTTCGAGCATCGGGAGGAGGTAGGGAAGAAGAAACGATTGGGTAAACTGGTCTTCGGTAGTACAGAAAAGGCGTGGCCGCTGCCATCCCCATTCATCGGTCTTGTTGATATAATACTTTCCGTGGCTCTGCCACAAGGCGATGTGCCGTCCTTCCAGTCCGCGTGTGATTTCATAGGGGCGGGAAGTCCGTGTCACCCACGGAGCGCCTTTGTAGGTAAGGTGGGTAAACAGGCGGGCTTTGTCCTTTTTTCCTTTCTGATAGAGATTGGGAACCAGTTCGCCGATGGAACGTCCGCTACTGTAGATTTCGATATCGTAATAGGTGACCGGACCGGGCAGGATTCTTCGGATGTTTTGATAGAGCTGGTCGTTGGTTTCGGTCCGTAAAGGTTGGTAGGCGAGCTTCTCATCCGCATAAATGCTTATTTTTCTTCGCTGGAAGTCTATGCGTACACTGTCCAGCCGGCACGTCCCGATGTCCACGCTCGGCGAAGTATATTGCTGGAAAAAACTCTGCAAACGCTCTTGAACCGTTTGCTCTATTTCTTGCGCATCCGTTTTTCCGGGGAGGAAGGATAGCAGAAGCAGTAGGAGATATAAGCTTTTCTTCATGACCTTAAAAAGACGTATCGAAACTTACTGTTTAGGGGGATTGAACACAAAGACACAAAGGCACAGAGCTTTTTATTTTAAGAGCCTTAAAATGCGCTGTGTCTCTGTGCCTTCTGTGTTCAATTTTTGTTCAATTCTTTATAGCGGAACGTACTCCACAAACGCCTCCATCGCTTCATACGAAGCAAGCCCCAGACTGTCGTACAAAGCAGCTGTGCCGCGGTTGCGGTCTTCGCTGCGCTGCCAGAACAGACGTTCGTCGTTGCCCAGGAACGGGGCGCTTTCCATCTGCGACTGGTGCTTCAGGATGGAGTTACGTTTGGCGCGCAATTCTTCCGGACTGATGGGCACAGCCATTTCGATGTTCTCGATTTCCCATTCTGCCCAGGCGCCGCGATACATCCAGATGCGGCAGTCCTTCAGCCATTTCGCTCCTTCTTCTTTCTCCAAGTCGATGGCGGCGAATACGGCATCCGTACAAACGCGGTGTGTGCCGTGCGGGTCGGCGAGGTCGCCGGCAACGAAAATCTGGTGAGGTTTCACTTCACGCAGCAGGTTGCGCACGATTTCTACGTCCGCTTCGCTGATGGGGTTCTTCTGTATCTTGCCGGTTTCGTAGAAGGGCAGGTCGAGGAAGTGGCAGTGGTCCAGCGGAATGTTGTTGTAGGTACATGCCGTACGGGCTTCGCCGCGACGAATCAGTCCTTTGATGGTCAGGATATCCCGCGTATCCATATCGCCGTCTTTCTTTTCCTTCAGGTATTTGCGGATTTCGGTATACTTGTCATTGATTACCTGGTCCTCGCTGTTATTGAAAATCTGGTTGAAACCGTTGATGAAGTGCAGGAAGCGGATTACTTCTTCATCGCCCACGGCAATGTTGCCCGAAGTTTCGTAGGCTACATGCACGTCATGCTTCTGCTCTACCAGCCGGCGAATGGTGCCGCCCATCGAAATAACATCGTCGTCGGGATGCGGTGAGAATACCACGATACGCTTGGGATATGGCTTCGCCCGTTCGGGACGATACGTGTCGTCGGCGTTCGGCTTGCCGCCCGGCCATCCGGTGATGGTATGTTGCAGGTCGTTGAATATCTTGATGTTCACATTATAAGCCGAACCGAAGAGTGCCAGCAGTTCGCTCAATCCGTTTTCGTTGTAATCCTTGTTGGTCAGTTTCAGGATGGGCTTGCCGGTCAGTTGGCACAGCCAGACGATGGCGCTGCGGATCAGCTTGTCGTTCCATTCGCAGGAAGTCACCAGCCAGGGACGGTGGATACGTGTCAGGTTGGCGGCTGCCGACAAGTCGATGGCGATATGCGCATTGTTGTGCGTTTGCAGATAAGATGCCGGAATGGTGTCCGTAACTGCACCTTCCACACATTCTTTTACCATTTTGGCTTTCTCCTCACCCCATGCCAGGAGGTAGATTTTCTTGGCGGACAGGATGGTGGACACACCCATTGTGATGGAACTGATGGGGGTGCTGTCGATGCTGCCGAATATCTTGGAAGCTTCGTTGCGTGAGTCGTTGTCCAACAAAATGAGGCGTGTCGTGGAGTTCAGGCGCGAACCCGGTTCGTTGAAACCGATGTTACCCACCCGGCCTATGCCTAACAGCGCGATGTCCAGACCGCCGAAGCTTTCGATGCGTTGCTCATACAGACGGCAGTATTCGAAGATAGCATCTTTGGCGATGGTGCCGTTCGGACTGAATACATTCTGCATGTCGATATCTACATGGTCCAGCAGCATTTCCTTCAGCGCGTTCAGGTTGCTGTTGACGGCATTGGGGGCTAAAGGATAATATTCATATAGGTTGAATACGACTACGTTGCGGAAACTCAAGCCCTCTTCCTGATGCATACGCACAAGGGCGGAATATACGTTGCGGGGCGAATTGCCACCGGCCAAAGCCAGTACACAGAAGCGTCCTGCTTTCTGCTTGTCCCGGATGAGCTGAGCGATGTCGAGTGCGATTTGATTGGCGCCTTCCTCCGGAGATTCGTAAATGTCCGTGGGGATTTTTTCGAGCCGTGTCAGTACCGACCGCTCAAAAGCGTTCTCAGGCCTGTAATACCTGGGGGATACTCTGTTCAGAGTAATTTGAGAACTAAGATTGGTTTTCATACGTTTTTTGGTATTAATAAATGATTAAAGCGTTTGCTTATTAAAACTTAACAAAAATACGAAAAACTAAGTTCATTCGTATAATGCGTGCGTGATTTTTTAGGATAAAGTATCCGTTTCGGACACTAAACGTCCCATTGCCCATACGGCCCGGATGTTCAAGTCCTCGTCCATGACGATGATATCGGCATCCTTTCCTTTCTGCAACGAGCCTTTACGGTCATACACGCCCATAATCTGTGCCGGAGTTTCCGAAGCCATACGCACGGCGTCGGCCAGTGGGATTTCGGCTTTCTGCACCACGGTACGTATCAGGCGGTCCATCGTAGCCACACTGCCGGCAAGGGCGGAGTGGTCGGCCAGCTTGCATACGCCGTCTTCGATGATGACGCGCGGGTCGAAAGCCTCTTGGCTGTCGCTTGCGGCACAAGCCAGGGCGTCGGTGATGAGGCAGGTGCGTTCTACCCCTTTTATCTTATATACCAACCGCAGGATGGTGGGCGGCACGTGAATGCCGTCGGCAACCACTTCCACCGTCATGTCGTCCAGCAGGTAGATGCTTTCCACCGTGCCTTCGTACTTGTACTCGCGGCGCTTGTGGAAGCCCGGCATGGCGTTGTAGAAGTGCGTGGCGTGGGTGTACCCGGCTTCGTAAGCCGTGCGGATGTCTTCAAACTCCGCCTGGGTATGTGCCACGGAAGCGAGTATGCCTTTGGCGGTGATGTATTTGCCGAATTGCATGGCTCCCGGAAGTTCGGGGGCGGCGTCCCAGCGCTTGATGCACGACCAGTTTTCTACGATGGGGATATACTCGTTGGGGTCGGGATTCTTGATGTTTTCCGGTAGCTGGCCGCCTGCCATCGCCATATTCAGGTAGTGGCCTTCGAGGTGCAGTCCGAGGATGGGGCTGTCTTTTTCTTCCATCAGTTTCGTGCAAGTCTCTGCGGCCTGTTCAATCATGGGTACGGTGGACGAAGACAGGGTGGGGAAGATGCTGGTAGTTCCATACTTCATGTGCGTCTTGACGGCAGCGCGGAATGCGTCTTCGGTACATTCCATAAAATCGCGTCCGCCTCCACCGTGTGCGTGGATTTCTACGCCGCCGGGCAGTACGTACATGCCTTTCACATCTACTAAGTGTGCGCCGATTACGGCGAGGTCACAGTTTGTCACTTCCAGAATCTTTCCGTCTCTGATAAGTACGGAGCCATCTTTCAGCCAGCCTTGCGGCGTCAGGATACGTGCGTTAATTAATTGAGTTAACATAGGATTTAGGGGTTAGAGTTATAAAATTAATCATGTTGTCGTTCGACATTATTTTGAAAGGCAAAAATAGATACTTTTTAGATAAGATGCACTCCTTCCTTTTAGGTATTTTCATTAAATACTCTAAAAATAGATGATTGATGTCTAAAGATGTACGATTTTGTACTTTTCTGTTTGTGACGCGGTTGGGTGACGGAATGGTTAACGGTGTCGTGCGGGCAACCGGGGGATATCTACATAGAAGGTCGTCGAAACCGAATTGCCGTCACCATCCACAGCGGTCAGCGAATGTTTGCCGGGTGCGGGTTGCAGGGTAATCTTATGGAAATCTTCGGTCTGCGTCAGGTAATCGTTGTCCAGATGCCAGAAGACGGTGGCGTTGGGATTGCTGTGAGCCAGTTCGACGCTTAGGACACCCTTGCTGCCGTCCATTTGTCGGGGCAGGGTGATGCGGGCATTCATCGGAGGATAAATGAACTGCATGGGGCGCATGGCGTCTTCACCGCAACCCGGCTTGAAGGGAGGAAGCGGCTGATATTCCGGATGATACTGCTTGTAATACCATTCCCAGACGGGGGGCAGGGTGAACCAGGACTTCCGTACGGTAGGCTCGGTATCGGCGCAACTCTCGTAAATGCGGTGCTTGCCGTCGGCGGATAAGGTGACGGGGTGGTGATAAGGGCAGGCTTCCGTTTTCAGTCCGGCGGGAAGAATGAGCAAAGTATCGGTTTCCTCGCAGAAGCGTCCTTTCAGGTGACCGGAACGACGGCATATCTCCGCCTCCACGAATATTCCCGACGGACGTTCGAACCAACCGGAAGCGGAAGGAAGCAGATTGAACAGGTCGAACAATACCGGTCCGGCTGTCCGTGCACCGACAAGGCCGGGCTTTCCTTCTCCCGTGGCATTTCCCACCCACACGCCGACTGCATAGCGGGGAGTGACGCCTACCGCCCAGGCATCACGGAAGCCGTAACTGGTTCCGGTCTTCCAGGCAACGGGGTGCATGGAGGGGATGGATTTCCAGTCTATCTCCTCCGGGCGGTTCACTTCGATCAGCGCATCGAAAGTCTGCCATACGCCGCCCGGCCGGAAGAGGTCTGTCTGGGCGGAGCGGGAACCGGATTCAGTTTCGGAAATTTCGTCTGTCGGAAGCAACAGGTGGCAAGGAGTCTGCGGAAGATTCAGCAGGCTGCGTCCCATGTTGGCGTAGGCGCCGGTTACATCCCATAAGGTCGCCTCGGCTCCGCCCAGAATCAGGGACAGGCCGTAGTGGGAAGCGGGACGGTTCAGTGTCTTTAGCCCTATCTGGCGTAGGAAGTCGTGGAACTTGGGAACACCGAATCGCTGCAACATCGTCACCGACGGAATATTCAGCGAACGTGCCAACGCCTCGGATGCGGGGACGGCGCCCTCGAATTGCAGGCTGAAGTTCTGGGGTGCGAAGCCGTTGATGTTGACCGGAATATCCGGCAGCAACATATCCGGCAACAGGCTGCCTTCTTCCAGCATCGCGTAGTAGAGGAAAGGTTTCAGGATGCTTCCCGTGCTTCGGGGAGCTGTGATTACATCCACCTGGTTACCCGGCCGGTCCTGATTGAAATGTACATTGCCGCAATAGGCGACGACCTGGTTCGTGGGAAGGTCGATGACCAGGATTGCCAGATTCCGTATATCGCTCCGGTTGAATTCATTGCTCCAGCGTTCGGCAAGTCCTTCTACCTGCATTTGCAGGGCTTTGTCGATGGTAGACAGGGAATACTTTCCTTTTTGTTCCTGATAGAAGCGGCTGACCAGATGCGGCGCTACTTGAGGGAGCGGGTGCGGCTCGTCGGGCAACGGCTCGCTGATTGCCAGTTCGTAAGTGGAGAGGTCGATGATTTCACGGTCATAAAGCTGTTTCAGCAGCCGGTTCCGCTTACGGAGCAAGGCTTGGCGGCCTTTAGTCAGATGTATCATGGAGGGAGCGTTGGGCAGCACAGCCAGCATGGCGGACTCCGCCCACGAAAGTTTCTCCGCCGAATGCCCGAAATAACGCCAGGCGGCGGCATCCAGCCCCACGACATTCCCCCCGAAAGGCGCATGTGACACGTACATCGAGAGGATTTCTTCCTTCGATGCGCGAAACTCCAGCCGGGTGGCTAAAATCATTTCTATCAGTTTCTCCCCAAAGGTGCGCGGCTTGTTTCTTGCCAAGCGGATGGTTTGCATGGTCAGTGTACTTCCGCCGCTCACAACGCGCCTGTTCTTGAGATTCTGGTAGATAGCCCTGCCGATGGATAGCGGCTCCACTCCCCAATGGTAGTAAAAGTGCCTGTCTTCGAACGTAACCAGGCATTGCCTGATTTTCTCCGGCGTTGTGGTGCGTGGCGGAAACCTCCATTGCCCATCGGACGCGATGCGTGCGCCCAGCAACTCTCCGTTACGGTCCGCCACCACCGTGGAGTAGGAGACATGAAATAACTGTTTGGGGAGGCAGAATATATATCCTGCCCCCAATATAATAAGGAGAAGAAGCCTTACTTTCTTATCTCTTTCCATTCTCCACCTTCGTCCTTCCCGCTTTTGTTCTCGCCTGTGCGGTCGTATCATACATCGCTTCGCACTGAACGGCCGGCAGGACGAAATCGCCTGCATAAGTGGCCTGCAACCGGACGGTGAACTTCTTCGATTCTCCACGCCTCAAGTCAAAGTAGGTCAACACACGGTCGTCGCGGATGTCCTGATAAGTATAGTTCCGCGAAGTGGCGGCTTCCGGACTAATCATCCTTTCGTTGTAAATCTCCCAGCCCGACGGCAGGATGTGGGTAAGGGCGAGGTTACTGTAATCGGTCGTTCCGCTGATATTGCCTACGGTTACTACCGCCATGAAGTCCGTTCCTTGCGGAATGTTGGCGGCGGATATCGCTGAACCGTTCATATCCGTATACTTCACGTCGATGCGCAGGTTGTTGCTCATTGCCGGCAAGGTATCGTGTATCAACTGCATGTGAGTGACAAGGTCGGCGCTTAAAGCTCCCTTACCTCGGTTCTTCAGGGTGATGCTCCCCTTGGCGGGAGTCACCGGCAGTTCTTTGTCGAACACCGCTTTGGCAGACTTTACATCCGGTTGCTGTTTGCCGTTCAGACTCCACTCGAAGTCCAGTGAGCCGGAAAGCTGCTCTGCCAGCCTTCCCATCGCCATCAGGGCGAAAGCGGTGGATTGCGTGCTGAACCGGTCTTCGCGGGAGAGTTCCTTGGAAATCTTTTTCGCTTGTTGCAATGCGGCTTGCCGGCGATTCATCAACAACAGGGTTTCCAGTATCATCGACTCGTCCCGTTCCGACGAACCGTAGACAAAGTTCATCGAAGAATAAGGGGTTACCGTTGTCTGGATATTGAACACCAGTTCCTCGGCAGGTTTCGTCTTGCCGGTCAAGGCATACGCTGCGGCGAGGCTCCACTTGGCTTGCAGGGGCAACTTCGGCAGTTCCTTCATCCGGTTCATGGCTCCGTATTCGGGAGCGCCTGCCAATGCCAGCGTATAGAGCCGGTATGCTTGCTGAAGGCCGAATTGCCATTGCATCCAGTCGTTTGCCAGCGGAGGCATACTCCAGTTGCGGGCAGCGGTGCGCTGGAAACGTTTCCACTTATTCAGCGCGTTCTGGTTGACCGCATATCCCTTCTCCTGGGCAAGGACAAGGAACATGCCCGCATAGGAGGTAACCCATTCGTCGGCAACGGAGTTACCGGGCCAATAGACGAAACTTCCGTCCGGCAACTGCCGGCTGTACAGCAGGCGGATTGCTTCTTGTACATTGGCTTTTATCTTTCCCGCTTCAACGTCATCTACGGCTTTAAACTTTTCGATGAACAATAACGGCAATGCCTTCGAAGTCAACTGCTCGGTGCAGTGATGCTCGTAATTATACAGGAAGTCGAACCGGCTGCTGATGTTCACGGAAGGGATGCGGGATACTTCCAGCACCATTTTGCTATTGCCGGAAGCAGCTCCTTGCAGGTTGTAGGGGAGCGTGGCGCTTTGTCCTTCTTCTATCCACCGGCTGTGGTGGAGCGTTACGGCAGGGTTCGGGTTGCGTACGTCGATTTCGATGGTTTCCTTCGTTTGTTTTCCTCCCCCGTTGGCAGTCAGGTGGATGGTAGCCTTTCCGGTGCGGTTGCCCGTCTTTATCCGGAAGAAGACAAGGCGGTCGCCCGGTTCATCGAAGGTGATGGATTGCCGGTTGTCGCCCACGACCTGCACGCCGCCACCGGTGGCGCTGATGGAAACCGTAGCGTTCTTCACCTCCTTCTCCATGGCAAATACATTGACCGGAACGGAGATTTCTTCCTGCGTACTCAGCACCCGGGGAAGGGTGGACAACAGCATCAGGGGCGTACGAACGTACGAGGTCTTCTCGGCATTGCCGTAAGCGCCGTCCTCTCCGGCAACCACCATGGTGCGCACGGAACCGACGTACATAGGCAGTCTCAGGGTGTGCGTCTGCTGTTTTCCCTTGTCTATATGGAACGGGCCGATGAATTTCACTACCGGTTTGAAGCGGTTCGCTTTGGCATCGGCAGCTTTCAGCGTTTCGTCGCCACCCGTACTGAACAGCGCAGTGCAGCGTCCTGCCGAAGCGCCCAGCACATCGTCGTACATATCCCAGGTGCGGATGCCCAACGCTTCGCGGGCATAAAATTCGTTCCACGGGTCGGGAGTCTTGAAGTTGGTCAGGTCCAGCAAACCGTCATCCACGATGGCGAGGGTATAAGTCATGGGTTTGCCGTTCTTCTCGCTGACGGTGACGGAAAAGTCCGTCTCCGGGCGGAGCACTTCCGGCATCCGGATTTGTGGTTGCAGGATGGTTTGCGAGTTGGTCACCAGTACCGGCATGACTCCGTACATCCGTATCGGCAGGTCGTTTACGGTCTGCGCATGAGGTTGCAGCAGGCTGATGTGCAGGTAGACGTTCGGCGCCATTTCGGGAGTTACCTCGAACGAATATTTGGTATCTCCTTCGCTGTTTACTTCTATCCAGTCGCGTTTCAGCACGGTGGAGCCGTTTTCAAAAGCTATCAGTGCCCGTCCTCCTGCGGCGGCAGGGATGATGGCGGTAGCAGTTTCACCGATTTCATAAGAATCTTTGTCCAGCGAGAACGCAAGCATCTTGATGCCGCTCGGGTCGGTCTTGTTCGAGCGTCCCCGCCATTCGGGCCAGTCCACATACACCACGCCTCCGGTGGCATGGCCGCTTTCCTTATCTTTCACATACACCAGGTAGCGTCCCCAGTCGGGATAGTTGATCCGGAAGTTGATACTTGCCTTTCCGCCGGTGGTTTGCAGACGGCCGTCGGCCACGGGAGTGATGGAAGTGCTGTTCACATACGAGCCGAACGATTCTTGCCGGTCTTCCCACCACCAGCTCCAACTGATGCGGTAGATCTTATATTCCAGGTCGGAGCGGTCGATTAGCTCTCCCTTATCATTCACGGTTACGATGTCGAACCGGTGGTCGCGGTCTGTCTCGATATATTTTCCTTCCGGCTGGTTCAGGGCGATACCTACGTAAGCCGGGAAGGGAGAGAACGGGACGGTCTGCGAATAGATGCTGGCGTCTCCTCCCGGTTCGAATACGCGAGTGGTGAGCGTGGCGTTCAGCATTCCCGGAGCATTGGTCGCTGCAGGCAGCTTCCAGCGGAAGTTTGCGTTGCCCTCCGCATCCAGGTTGCCTTCGAATACGTCCGCCTTCATGGTGGTGAACTCCGTGGCGGGGTCGTTGAAGAGGTACCGGTTGTAGTTCTTGAACTGCGTGTTTACTTTGGACAAGGACATTTCCACTTTCGCTTTGAGTTTGGATGCCTTAGCCCCCGTCAGCCATGCCGAGGAGAGGGTAACGGGCACTTCTTTCTCCGAAGCCCGGATGACGTCTTGCGGCAAGTGCAGGTTTATCTTCAGCCGGTTCGGTTTCACGGTTTCGATGCGCAGGCTTTTGTGGAAGGCCGTTCCGCCTACTTTTACGTAAGCGTTCCAAAGTCCGGTAGGGTCGTCGGGTTGGGTAGGTACGTCGAAGGTATAGAACCCGCCGGTGCCTTGCACGGATATCATCTTGGTATAGAATTGTCCTCTCGGATTGTAGATTTCCAGGGCTACGGGATGCTTGTCGGGAATCCTCTTTTCCCGGTCTTCCAGAATGAAGGAGACATGCAGGGTGTCGCCCGGCCTCCAGACGCCTCTTTCACCGTAGATGAAGCCTTTCAGTCCCTTCTGAATCTCTTTGCCACCTACATCGAAGCGGCTGACGGACTGTTCTTCACCGTCGGCTACGCGGACGTATGACTTCTGGTTATCGGCTTCTGCCACTACGATGAACGGAATGCCTTTCGGGGTGATTTCGGCAAAACCGTTGCCGTCCGTTTCGCCTGTCCCGACAGGCTGCAACTGGAAGTTGTAGGCGGTGACCCGCGCATTGCCGATGGGAGCGGTGTCTAATATATTGTTGACGGTAATCCACAACTTGTTCAGCGAATTGCGTTTGACAATCATTCCGATGTTCGAGGCGAACACATTGCAGGAAGCCGCACGGTCGAAATCCATATAATAGGAAGGGTGGCAGGGATTGTCGCGTTCACGCCATTCATATTCCCTCCAGTTCATCTCCATGCCTCCGTTGTAGTAGAAGTAGCTTTGCGGGATATCCCACGGCGCTTCTTCTTCCTCGGTAAGGGCATTGCCGCCGACATGGGTAAGCGGATTTTCGGTGGAATTTTCGGCGAATAGCTTGTTCTCTTCGTAGAAATCGCCGCAAGGATATGCAGAATATTCCTGCCGGAATGAGAGTATCACCCGGTAAATAGCTCCCGGTTCCTGACGAATCAGCCCGGCAAGGTCGATGGAATAATCTTCCCACTGATGGATGTCTTTCGACTTGTCTTTTGCCAGCCAGAGCGTTTCTTTGTAGACCAGCCTTCCCGAACGGCGCAATTCATTGGAGGAGGAGAGCGTGTTGGTCTGCATGAAAGTGAGTATATTGCTTTCGAAGATACGTATCACATGTAAGTCCACCGCATACAGGTTGACCGCCCGGAAAGGAATAATCAGGCTCTTGGAATCGGGCAGGATGGCGGAAACGGCTTTCATCTCTACCTGCGGCTTCAGGTTGACTTCGCTGAAAGAGATGGAGTGCGAAGTGCCGAGCGCATGGCCCCGGCTGTCTTTCAGCCCTTCGTGGATATTCAGGTTCAGTTTCTTATGTTGTCCGGTTTCGAAGTACACAATTATTTTATTGTCCTTTACCCGGAGAGTGGAAGACGCGACTTCCGGAATCTCGATCAGTCCCGTGAGTTCCTGTGTGGTGGATATCGGAGCGGAGAAGACGATTTCAATACCGTTTTCCGGTTCCTGGATGCGTTCGGCGGAAAGAAAGCGGAAACTGTCGCGGGCGGGAATCAGTACATCGGTTTGCTGCTTGCACTCGATGCCGACGGAAGAACCGTCTGCGGTGAGGGCCAGTTGATAGTCTTCCGCTTCGCGGGGAATGTCGTTGATTTCAAAAAGATACCGGGTGGCATTGTCCGTCGGGAGGATGGTGAAAGGAAGTTTTTCCCCTTTCCCATTGGTGACAGACAGGATTTTCTCCACTTCCTCTTTCTTCACGAGGTCGCTGAAGTTCAGCTTCCCTTTAAGGCTCACTTTATCCAGGTCGGCCTCTGTTTGCGAGAGCGCTTCCGTTTGCAGGACGAAGTTCCGTTCCTGCACCCGGAAAGAGAATTTGAATTCGTTTAACTCCTTGCTTACTTTAGCGAAATCTCCCAGCCGGAAACTGCCTTCGTACAGTTCGCCCGGTTTCAGGCTGCCTTCTTCGGGAGCAAATTCGATGGTATTGTTATTCACCCAATAAGCCTTTCCCTTTAAAGAGGGAGAGAAGCTGAACGGATTGTTTTTCAATTCATTATTCAAGTCTACCATCGGCTGTTCCTGGGTCAGTTCGATGCGTATGGTGGAATTTTGGGTAATCACTCCTCCCGTATAGGCATTGATGTAGGGGGCGTACTCGGCGGAAGGAACAATGTCTTTCCGGCTACCGGCACAGGCGGACAGAATGATAATGACGGACAGCATGGAAATCAGTCCGGCAGCAAGGCTGCGTATATTCAGCATAGGTTTCATAGGAGTATAGGTTTATTATATTTAGTCTATAGAGAATTTATCCGCATCTTTCCAAACCGGGAATTTCTTTCTGAATTCCCGAAGCGAATCGAGGTCGAGCGTGGCGGTTGCCGTTCCTTCTTCGTTGTCGGGGACGAAAGCCAGTATCTCCCCTTTGGGAGAGTAGACGGCACTGCCGCCGTTGTGCGACATCCGGTTGTTGTCCATGCCGACACGGTTCACCCCGCATACATAGCAGAGGTTTTCCACGGCACGCGCTTGCAGCAGTATGTCCCAAGCCTTCCTGCGGGGGACGGGCCAGTTGGCGACATATATCAGGAGGTCGTAGGCATTGTCCGTATTCCGGCTCCAGACCGGAAAACGCAAATCGTAGCAGATAAGCAGCAGGATGTTCCATCCCCGGTAGGAGATGACGGGACGCCGGTTGCCGGCAGTGAAGTGTTCTGTTTCTTTGCCCATCCGGAAGAGGTGGCGCTTGTCGTAGAAATAGGCTTCTCCTTCGGGAGTAAGAAAAAAGGCGCGGTTGTAGTAGTTCCCCTCGTCACCGTCGTCGCAGGCTATGTAACTGCCGGCAAGCGCCGTTTCATATTCCACCGCCCACCGGCGTAGCGTGGCAAGGGTATCGCCCGTTACAGGTTCGGCCAGAAGGGAAGTGTTCATACTGAAACCGGTGGAGAACGTCTCCGGTAAAACAACAATCTCCGCCTGACCGCGAAGATTTTCCAGTTTTTCGCGGAGCCGGCGGAGATTTTCTTGTTTGTTTTCCCAACTAATATCCGTTTGCAGAATACTTATACGCAGAGAATTCATAATGAGTAATTTAAGTTTCGCAAGCTCAACTTTTCAGTAGACAAGGGAACAAGGTCGGCAGCATCTTTTTAAACGGCTTTTATTTTTTCCCTATTAGGAAAAAATAATTCTCTAACTAAGCAAAAACGCTCCGGGGCTCTGTCATACTGTTCATTCTTGACACACTTTCTTAGCTTATTTCTCCCAGACTGAAGTTCTCCGGATTCTTGCCATGAAAGTTCTTATAGTAAAGCTTTATCTCCCGCATGTCTTTCTCGATGTCTCCGGTAGGAAATATAACTTTTGTAGAAGAAATCGTTTTGCTCGGATAATCGATGCCGGCAAGCATGATAGGCACTTGCGCCTTTAAAGCGATGTAATAAAACCCTTTTTTCCAGTTCGGGTTCGCCTTGCGGGTCCCTTCCGGAGTAATGGCAAGATGAAATTGCTTGCTATGGGCAAACCGTTCGGCCATCTGGTCTACCAAGGATGTATTCCGCTTCCTGTCCACCGGAATGCCTCCGATAAATTTGAATATCAGCCCCAGCGGAAAGAAGAACCATTCCTTTTTCATCATGAAACTGGCCTTGCGTCCGATGGCGCCGTAGAAAAGTTTGCCGATAAACAAGTCCCAGTTGGAAGTATGGGGAGCCGCACAGATGACGCATTTGTCATAGTACGGCACCGTCACGTTCGTCTTCCAGCCCAACAGGCGGCGATATATAAAACTATATAGCTTTTTCTTCATTTCCTATTTTAATTTGCCGAGTGCCTCAACGATTTCATCCACTTGGGCATTGAAATCGGAAAGAAACTTCTTATAGTAACCTTTTACGTTGCCGGGCTCGGTATGACTGATACGGCTGATGAACTCGGATTGCATCTTCAGGATTCTCTCCATCAGTTCTTCCGCTTTCTGTTTGTCGGTTCCGGGTACGTACAAACTGTTGATGATACACTCGGCGAAAAGTTCACCCGTAATATAGTTGACATTCTTTTTCAATACTCTTCTGCTTGCCATAATCTTTACTTTTAATGTGAATAAATTGAATTATTTTCGGTAAAGATAGTGTTTTTCTTAATCAATCAAGGAGTAACAGGGAGATTTTATGTGTTTTTAAATAGTGGGCCGGTGTGGAAATCTTCTACACTTGTGGACTTATTCCACAGGATAAATGTGGAATAATTAGCGCGACAGCGTGATTGCCTGTATCTCTATTGCTTGATAGTTAGTCAATTAGTCGTTTCGCCATGAAAACCTCATGAGTCTGGCATCCGGTTTGCCTGTTCTTCATAAAAAAACAGGGACGAATTAATAAACAAACAAGCATGAGACTATTTTTATCGAAGAAAGAACGGAGACCGGACCGGAAGAGAACCATCGGCGTGGTGGTCTGCATGGTCGTGTTAGTGGCAGGATATGTGATTTGGACATGGCCGGAAAAAGTTGAACCGGAAGCCCCCACCGTCATAGTGGAACCTGCCGAAAAGGGCGATGTGGAAATATACGGCGAGTACGTGGGACGTATTCGCGCGCAACAGTTTGTAGAGGTACGCGCACGCGTGGAAGGCTATCTGGAAAGTATGCTTTTCGCGGAAGGCAAGTATGTCACCAAAAACCAGGTGTTGTTTGTCATCAACCAGGACCAGTATCGCGCCAAGGCGGATAAGGCCCGTGCCCAGTTGAAGAAAGATGAGGCACAGGCGCTGAAAGCTAAACGCGACCTGGAGCGTATCCGCCCGCTGTACGCGCAGAATGCCGCAAGCCAGTTGGACTTGGACAATGCCCAGGCAGCCTATGAAACGGCGGAAGCCTCAGTGGCGATGAGTCAGGCGGACCTGGACCAGGCGGAACTGGAATTGGGCTATACCATCGTGCGTTCCCCCTTGTCGGGACATATCAGTGAGAGGAACGTGGACTTGGGAACGCTGGTCGGTCCCGGAGCCAAGTCGCTGCTCGCTACCGTCGTAAAGAGCGATACGGTTTTGGTGGATTTCAGCATGACCGCGCTGGATTACCTGAAAAGTAAAGAACGGAACATTGAAATCGGCCGGCAGGATACTTCCCGTTCTTGGCAGCCCAATATCACGATTACACTGGCGGACAACACCGTCTATCCGTATAAAGGCTATGTCGATTTTGCTGAACCCCAAGTAGACCCGCAGACCGGTACTTTCTCGGTACGTGCCGAGATGCCCAATCCGGACAGGGTATTGTTGCCGGGGCAGTTTACGAAAGTGAAGTTGCTGTTGGACGTTCGGGAAGGAGCAATCACCGTTCCCCAAAAGGCGGTTACCATCGAAAAGGGAGGCGCTTATATCTATGTGATGCGGCGGGATTCTGTCGTCGAGAAGCGTTTTATCGAGTTAGGCCCCGAATTTGGCAATCATTTGGTCGTGGAACGTGGTTTGGTAGCGGGCGAGCAGGTCGTAACCGAAGGTTTCCACAAACTGACTCCGGGCATGAAAGTGCGGGCGCACGCCGCCGTGCCTGAAAAAGAGAAAGAGCAGACGGGCGACTCGCTGAACAGGATGGCTGCCCCCGCCTCGAAAGAACAGGATAACAACCCCTCAAAGTAATGGTAGTATGAAAGTAAGTTTCTTTATCGATCGCCCGGTATTCTCGGCGGTGATATCGATTGTGATTGTAATCGTCGGTATCATCGGGCTGACCATGTTGCCGGTAGATCAGTATCCCCAGATAACGCCCCCTGTCGTAAAAATCAGCGCTTCCTATCCCGGAGCGAGCGCGCTGACGGTTTCGCAGGCGGTGGCAACCCCCATCGAACAGGAAATAAACGGAACACCGGGTATGCTGTACATGGAGTCGAACAGTTCCAATTCCGGCGGTTTTTCGGCAACGGTTACTTTTGACGTTTCCTCCGACCCGGATTTGGCTGCCGTGGAAATCCAGAACCGGGTGAAGCTGGCGGAAAGCCGCTTGCCTGCCGAGGTAATCCGGAACGGCATATCGGTGGAAAAGCAAGCGCCCAGTCAGTTGATGACCATCTGCCTGACGTCCAGCGACCCCAAGTTCGACGAAATCTATTTGAGTAATTTCGCCACCATCAATGTACTCGACCTCTTGCGCCGTATTCCCGGTGTGGGCAGGGTTTCCAATATCGGCAGCCGCTACTACGCCATGCAGATATGGGCGATGCCGGACAAACTGGCGAATTTCGGACTGACCGTCCAGGATTTGCAGAATGCCCTGAAAGATCAGAACCGTGAGTCTGCCGCCGGAGTATTGGGACAACAGCCGGTGACCGGCCTCGACATTACCATCCCGATTACGACGCAAGGTCGGTTGAGCTCGGTAAAGCAGTTTGAAGACATCGTGGTGCGTGCCAATGCCAACGGTTCCATCATCCGTCTTCGGGACGTGGCGCGTGTATCGCTCGAAGCCTCGTCATACAGCACCGAGAGTGGCATCAACGGAGAAAATGCCGCCGTTCTCGGCATCTATATGCTTCCCGGCGCCAACGCGATGGAAGTGGCTGCCAACGTGAAAGAGGCAATGGAAGAAATCAGCGCCAACTTTCCCGAAGGAATGGGGTATGAGATTCCGTTCGATATGACGACTTATATCTCCGAGTCCATTCACGAAGTCTATAAAACCTTGTTCGAAGCCCTGGTGCTCGTGGTGCTGGTGGTATTCCTTTCCCTTCAGAGTTGGCGTGCTACGGTGATACCCCTTGTAGCGGTGCCCATCTCCCTGATAGGAACTTTCGGCTTCATGCTTATCTTCGGTTTCTCGCTGAATATCCTCACGCTGCTTGGATTGATTCTTGCCATCGGAATCGTGGTGGACGATGCCATTGTGGTGGTGGAGAATGTGGAGCATCTGATGGAGACAGAGAAACTGTCGCCCTACGAAGCCACCAAAAAGGCGATGAACGGACTGGCAGGTGCATTGATTGCCACCTCGTTGGTGTTGTGCGCCGTGTTTGTTCCGGTAAGTTTCCTGAGCGGTATCACCGGTCAGCTCTACCGCCAGTTCACCATCACCATTGCGGTATCCGTCTTGCTTTCCACCGTGGTGGCGCTGACGCTCAGTCCCGTGATGTGTTCGCTCATCCTGAAGCCGGACAGCGGAAAGAAGAAAAACATCGTTTTCCGCAAGATAAACCAGTGGCTGAATTTCGGTAACCATAAATATATCGGCATCATCAGCCGGGTTATCCGGCATCCCAGACGCCTGATGAGTGCCTTCGGAATGGTGCTGATTGCCATCTTTATCATTCATCGCCTCATTCCCACCAGCTTCCTGCCCGCAGAAGACCAGGGCTACTTTAAAGTAGAACTGGAACTGCCGGAAGGAGCTACGCTGGAACGTACCCGCCTCGTGACCGACCGTGCCGTGGAATATTTGCAGCAGAATCCCTACGTGGCGTATGTGCAGAATGTGACGGGTAGCAGTCCGCGTGTGGGCAGCAACCAGGCACGCAGCGAACTGACCGTCATCCTGAAACCCTGGGACGACCGCAAGGGAACTACCATCGACAAGATTATGGAGAAGGTGGAGAAAGACTTGAAGGAATATCCCGAATGCAAGGTCTATCTTTCCACTCCGCCCGTCATTCCGGGATTGGGAACATCCGGCGGTTTTGAGATGCAACTCGAAGCAAGGGGCGAAGCCACCTTTGAGAATCTGGTGCAGGCTGCGGACACCCTGATGCACTATGCCCGGCAACAGAAAGAACTGGCGGGACTTTCTTCCTCCTTGCAGTCCGAGATTCCGCAACTCTATTTCGATGTAGACCGCGATAAGGTGAAGATGCTGGGCGTGCCCCTTGCCGATGTATTCTCGACAATGAAGGCTTATACCGGTTCGGTGTATGTGAACGACTTCAATATGTTCAACCGTATATATAAGGTATATATCCAGGCGGAAGCGCCCTATCGGGAACACAAGGATAACATCAACCTGTTCTTTGTGAAAGCCGCCAATGGGGTGATGGTGCCGCTGACCTCATTGGGCAACGCCTCCTATACCACCGGACCGGGCAGCATCAAGCGGTTCAACATGTTCACCACTGCCGTAATCCGTGGTTCGGCTGCCCAGGGATATAGTTCCGGTCAGGCGATGGAGATTATGGAGCGGATCGCCCGCGAGCATTTGCCCGATAATATCGGGTTGGAATGGAGCGGCCTTTCTTATCAGGAGAAAAAGGCGGGCGGACAGACCGGACTGGTTTTAACCTTGGTATTCCTCTTTGTCTTCCTCTTTCTCGCAGCCCAGTACGAAAGCTGGACGGTGCCCGTTGCCGTGTTGCTCTCCTTGCCGGTGGCGGCGTTGGGCGCTTATTTGGGTGTTGCCGTTTGCGGCCTGGAGAATGACATCTATTTCCAAATCGGCCTGGTCATGTTAGTGGGGCTGGCGGCAAAGAATGCGATTCTGATTGTGGAATTTGCCAAGGTGCAGGTGGACAATGGCGGCGACCTGATACAGTCCGCCATCCATGCGGCGCAACTTCGTTTCCGTCCTATCCTGATGACTTCGCTCGCATTCGTGCTGGGTATGCTGCCGATGGTATTGGCAAGCGGACCGGGTTCGGCAAGTCGCCAGGCCATCGGTACGGGAGTCTTTTTCGGAATGATTTTTGCCATCGTATTCGGCATCGTCCTCGTACCGTTCTTCTTTGTCATGATTTATAAGGCGAAGGCGAAAGTGCGGCATAAGATAAAGAATTGAAAAGAAATACAGACTGATATATAAGAACAGATAGTTATGATAAAAGGTAGAATATATAGAACGGTTTTATTGATAATCAGTGTCTGGATGCTCGCATCCTGCAAGGTAGGGAAGGGGTATGTCCGTCCCGAAATGGACTTGCCCGACAGCCTGATGCAAGGGCAGGATAGCGTCAGCATTGCCGATGAACAATGGCAGAGGGTATATACCGACCGCACCTTGCGCTGCCTGATAGACCGCGCCCTGGAGTATAACAAGGATTTGCTGATAGCCGCCGCCCGTGTACGGGAAATGGCCGCCAGGAAACGAATCAGCGTAGCCAACCTGCTGCCTCAGCTTAACGGAAAGGTGGAGGCGGAGCGGGAAATGGAAAATTACGGCGGCGATAGCCGGGAGGTGGGCAATACGTATGAAGCCAAGGTGTTGCTGTCGTGGGAACTCGACCTTTGGGGAAACCTCCGTTGGAAGAAGGCGGCGGATGTGGCGGAATACCTGAAAAGCGTGGAAGCGCAACGTGCGCTCCGCATGACGATTGTAGCGGAGGTGGCGCGGGCTTATTATGAATTGGTGGCGCTCGATACGGAACTGGAGATTGTGCGCCAGACCCAGAAGGCGCGTGAAGAAGGCGTTCGTCTTGCCCGTCTGCGTTTCGAAGGCGGACTGACTTCGGAAACTTCCTACCAGCAGGCACAAGTGGAGCTGGCTCGTACGGCGACACTCGTTCCCGACTTGGAACGGCAGATTTCAATCAAGGAGAACGATATCGCCTACCTTGCCGGTGAATTTCCTACGCGCATCGAACGCAGCCGGTTCCTGCAAGAACTGGATGTACCCGAATCCCTGCCCGTAGGCCTGCCGTCCAGTTTGTTGGAGCGGCGTCCGGACGTCCGTGCGGCGGAACAGCAACTTCGTGCCGAACATGCCCGCGTGAAAGTGGCTTATACCAATCTGTTTCCCCGTCTGGCCCTTACCGGTCAGTTCGGTCTGGAGAGCGATGTGCTTTCTTCTTTCCTGCAATCCCCGTATTCCTTGCTGAACGGTGCCGTGCTGACCCCTCTTTTCGGATGGGGTAAAAACCGTGCGGCACTGAAAGCGCAGAAAGAATCTTTCCAGGCGGAAGTGCACAATTACGAGAAGACAGTACTGAATGCCTTCAAAGAGGCGAAGAACGCGATAGTAGACTTCAACAAAATCAAAGAAGTCTATCAGTTGCGCCTCAAACTCGAACGTTCTGCCAAAACCTATGTGGACCTGGCGCAACTGCAATACATCAACGGAGTTATCAATTACCTGGACGTGCTGGACGCCCAGCGTGGCTATTTCGATGCGCAAATCGGCGTCAGCAACGCTATCCGCGACGAACTGATTGCGGTTGTCAATGTATATAAAGCGTTGGGCGGCGGTTGGCAGGGGGATTAAGGAGAGGAGTTAAAGGAGTTAGAGGAGTTAAAGGAGTTAAAGCTCAATACTTCTGCTTATGATAGGCAGGACTATCGAGCTTTTACTCCTAAGCGAAGCGATAACTCCTCTAACTCCTTTAACTCCTCCTACCTCCTTCCCTCCTCCCATCAACCTAAATAATAATTTTCCCGCTTCGGTTTGCATTTCTACTGAAAAAAGACGAAATTTGCAACGCTTTTAAACGAAACTTTATAAACACCTTTAAATAATTAAGTGAAATGACTAAAAGTGCATTGCAAATTGCAAGGGCTGCTTATCAGCCCAAACTTCCGAAAGCACTGAGAGGCACTGTGAAAGCAGTAGCCGGTGCAGCTACCCAGTCTGTAGCCGACCAGGAAGCGATTCAACAATTGTTCCCCAACACCTACGGTATGCCTTTGATTAAGTTCGAGGCAACAGACGAGGCAGTCAACTTTCCTGCCGTGAATGTAGGCGTTATTCTTTCCGGTGGCCAGGCTCCCGGCGGTCATAATGTGATTTCCGGTCTGTTCGACGGCATCAAGAAGCTGAACAAGGACAGCAAACTGTATGGTTTCATCTTGGGTCCCGGCGGATTGGTAGACCATAACTACATGGAACTGACGGCCGATATCATCGACGAATACCGTAACACCGGTGGTTTCGATATTATCGGTTCAGGACGTACGAAGCTGGAAAAGGAAGAACAGTTTGAAAAGGGCTATGAAATCCTGAAGAAACTGGACATCAAGGCATTGGTTATCATCGGCGGTGACGACTCTAATACGAACGCCTGTGTATTGGCCGAGTATTATGCTGCCAAGAAGTACGGCGTACAGGTTATCGGCTGCCCGAAGACCATCGACGGTGACTTGAAGAACGATATGATTGAGACTTCTTTCGGTTTCGATACCGCTTGCAAGACTTACTCCGAAGTAATCGGTAACATCCAGCGTGACTGTAACTCTGCCCGTAAATACTGGCACTTCGTCAAGCTGATGGGACGTTCCGCTTCTCACATCGCACTGGAATGCGCCCTTCAGACACAGCCCAACATCTGTATCATCTCCGAAGAGGTAGAGGCTAAGGACATGTCGTTGGACGACATCGTGACTTACATCGCCCAGATTGTTGCCGACCGTGCAGCACAAGGCCACAACTTCGGTACAGTACTTATCCCCGAAGGCCTGGTTGAGTTCATCCCTGCCATGAAGCGCCTGATTGCCGAGTTGAACGACTTCCTGGCTGCCAATGCCGAGGAGTTCTCTCACATCAAGAAATCTCACCAACGTGATTATATCATCAGCAAGCTTTCTCCCGAGAATGCCGCTATCTATGCCAGCCTTCCCGAAGGAGTTGCACGTCAGTTGTCATTAGACCGCGACCCGCATGGAAACGTACAGGTATCTTTGATTGAAACCGAGAAACTGTTGTCCGAAATGGTTGCTACGAAATTGGCTTTGTGGAAAGACGAAGGCAAGTATGTCGGCAAGTTCGCCGCTCAGCATCATTTCTTTGGATATGAAGGCCGTTGCGCCGCTCCGTCTAACTTCGATGCCGACTACTGCTACTCATTGGGTTATGCAGCTTCCGCACTGATTGCCAACGGAAAGACCGGTTATATGTCTTCCGTACGCAACACCACGGCTCCTGCCGAAGAATGGATTGCAGGCGGTGTGCCCATCACGATGATGATGAATATGGAACGTCGCCACGGCGAAATGAAACCGGTTATCCAGAAAGCTTTGGTGAAACTGGACGGTGCTCCTTTCAAGGCATTCGCCGCTCAGCGCGAACGTTGGGCTAAGGAGACGGATTATGTTTATCCGGGTCCTATCCAGTACTTCGGTCCTACTGAAGTTTGCGACCAGCCGACGAAGACTTTGCAATTGGAGCAAGGTAAATAAGGTATAATGTAGGAGTTAAAAGGAGTTAGAGGAGTTAGAAGGAGTTAAAGCTCGATAGTCTTGCTAATTACAAGCAGAAGTATTGAGCTCTACCTCCTCTTACCTCCTTTAACTCCTCTACCTCCTTTACCTCCTCCTAACTCCTCTAACTCCCTTCCATTTCTACCCAACGCATGACTGTCAAATCTCCTACGACTTCCCGTCGAAAACCTGCGCAACGGAAATCTTCTCCCCGTGGGAAGAAACAAAAGCATTCCCATATCATGCCCGTCTGGTTGCGTAATCTGTTGGCACTTTGCATTGTTGTAGTCTTTTCCGCTGTTTTTTATTGGTTTTTCATCCGTCCTTATGCTTACCGTTGGAAGCCCTGCTACGGTCAGAAAGGCTACGGAGTATGTTTGCCATGCAGCTTTGATGTGCACGGCATCGACATCTCCCACTATCAGGGAAGCATCGACTGGGAGAAACTACTTCATAACAAAGAAACGAAATTCCCCATCCACTTTGTCTTTATGAAAGCCACGGAAGGTGGTGACCACGGAGATGACACTTTTACGCATAACTTCGGCCAGGCACGCAAATATGGTTTCATCCGTGGCGCTTATCATTATTTCCTTCCCCAGACGGATGCATCCAAACAGGCCGATTTCTTTATCCGGACCGTGCAACTCACTTCCGGCGACCTTCCGCCCGTGCTTGATGTGGAAACCACCGGCAGGAAATCTTCCGACGAACTCAAACTTGCCGTTAAAGCGTGGCTCGAAAGGGTAGAGGCCCATTATGGCGTAAAGCCGATTCTCTACACTTCCTACAAATTCAAGAAACGTTATCTCAACGACTCCATTTTCAACGCTTATCCCTATTGGATAGCCCATTACTACGTCGATTCCGTCAAGTATGAAGGCAAATGGCATTTCTGGCAACATTCAGATGCAGGCATCGTTCCCGGTATCGAAAAACAAGTAGACCTTAATGTCTTCAACGGTACGCTGGAAGAATTGCAGGCGCTTACTCTGAAGGAATAAGATGCTTGGCTTGCGGCCAGTTAACTTCGTTGTGTGGAATAAGTTAACTTCCTTGCATATAAGATGTTAACTTCTTCTATATAATATGTTAACTTCTTGTAGATAAGATGTTAACATCATTGCACCTAATAAGTTAACATCTTATAGACGGCTTTGTCTGCTTCATCTTTTGAAGAAATTTCACTCACCTTTTTCTACTTCCTTCTACAAGAAGTTTATTTTATTGTATCATCTGTCATGCTGTCACGGAATGCGCTATAACCGCTTGAACCTAAACCGATTGAAGCGTGACAGATAGGTGTGACAGATACCTTTGGAAAGATTTATCTGTCACGCTACCTTCCTGCCTGTCGAACCGCTTCTTCCACTTCTCCCACACGTTAGTTTCTCTCGGAATCCGCATGCTGAAACTCCCGGTTTTGCCTGCTGAAACTCGGAGTTTCGCGCTTGGAAACTGGGAGTTTCCCCTGCTGAAACTGACAGTTTTCCCTGCTGAAACTCCCGGTTTCAACCGGAGAAACCGCCTGCATTCCCTGGCATTTCTTATACATCCCCTTGTCCCTCATCAACGGATGTCTTACCGCGCACTCCACTGCCGCTTAGTTAACTGAAAAGCTAAACCCGTAAAACTTAAAAACGAAAATAAATCATTAGTAACTAATCCTTTATAACCAAATCCAAAGAACAAATAAAATATTTTTCTCCAAACACTTTGCTTGTTCCAAAAATACCCTTTATCTTTGCGCCCATTAAACGAACGCTTTTAAAAACCTGTTTTTTACTATTCGTTTCGTTTATAGCCTGTTCTAAACAAATAGGCGGCATAACTATTTCATAACGTTCCTTCTGTGATAGTGGAGTGTTTGGGAATAATATGAATGCACAGAAACTATTGGCTACAAACGCATTGCATAATTTAACCGGAAGGTACTTCATTACCCCGGTGTCCCCCAAATATGTCCTGTCCGGAATATCAGCCCTTTATCCGTGACGCTTCAGTCTGCTCTTCCTGCTTCCCAACTCCAATGGTATGCCATTCGTGTCACTTATAGTCGCGAGATGGCATTGAAAGCCTATTTGGATTCCCAAGGAGTGGAAAACTTCATTCCCATGCGTTACGAATATATCGTCAAGAATGAGCGTCGTATTCGTAAATTAGTTCCCGCCATACACAACCTGGTCTTCGTACATTCCAGTCGTCGGCGTCTGGACGAGATAAAGGAAGCCCCCGGCATGACCATCCCTATCCGTTACATCATGGACCGTGAGCACCACTGTCCCATCGTCATTCCCGATGCCCAGATGCGTAGTTTCATGGCCGTCTCAGCCAGTTACGAACAAGCCATCCTTTATTTCGAGCCTTCCGAACTCAACCTTCCCAAAGGCTCCCGCGTGCGCATCACCGGTGGCGTCTTTGCCGGAGTGGAAGGCGTTTTCGTCCGCATTCGTCACGACCGCCGTGTCGTCGTATCCATCGAAGGTGTGATGGCTGTGGCAACCACTTACATACATCCTTCTCTTGTAGAGCCGATTATCGAATCTTAAAAAAGATGATTCAGCGACCTTTGTGTCCTCTATGGTGAAACTTATAAACCATACCAGATATATGAATTCCGAAATCTCAACTTTGTACTCCATAGCCCATGAACTGCTTTATTTGGGCATGGATGGTGCCCCTATTTACAGCGATCATTTCTCCCGTTTAAATCGTGAAGTATATCGTCAGGCCAATAACTTGTATTCTCACCGTGGTTCCACTCCCGAAGAAGAAGCCGCTTTGTGCCTCTCCCTTCTCATGGCATATAATGCCACTTTCTATGATAACGGTGACAAGCAAGAACGTATCCAGCATGTACTCAACCGCTGTTGGACCCTCCTCGATAAACTTCCTTCCTCCCTCCTCAAGCTCCGCCTGCTTACTGCCTGCTATGGCGAAGTGGCCGACGAATCCTTAGCCGACGAAGCCCGTACTATCATTGCTTCGTGGGATGCCGCATCCCTTACTTCTGAGCAAAAGGAGGCGGTGGAGGAGTTTGGGAGTGTGGTGGATAATCCTTATCAGTGGGAATATGTGGATGAATCACTCATAGAAGAAGTTGATGTAAAATATATCAAGGCTGATTTTGGAGTCCGGCATTTTGAGGATGCTGAAGTTAATGGCATTCCTGAGAAAGAAAAAGCACCTTTGATGCCTTTTATTGTTGACCGCAGATGGTTAATTGAAGTGGATATAAAAAAAGGATGTATTCTTAACTGGCCTAAGGGTATCAGGGCTCGCGTCAATTATAAAGTTTGCGATGAAGGTATTTACAAGATATACGATTCAAATAAAAGACTTATAAAAGAGAAGACCGGGTATGTGCCGAAGATATTTGGTCAAGATGAAGTCAATTTTGGAGATTATGTATGTATGACCATCGATAGTGAAGGTATGGTCAGTAACTGGAAAGTGACAGAGACGATGTTGGAAGACTTGCTTTCTTGAATATGCTTGCATGTGGAACGAGGCAAGTTCGTCTTTACATATGCAGGATGCAGAGTGTGTCTGTGCTTGATTATTTCAAGAAGTTCTTCAGCGAAATTGTTACAGGTCGTAGGGATTATGAACATTTGTTGCCCTTGACAATCGGACTGGATCAATAACAAATATTAAAAAGCAGTATCTTTTTTGACGTTATTTATTAGGGAACCACCTTGTGGCGGCTTTCCTTGGGATACACGTCAAAATTGGACGCTAACAACCTTCTGACACACAGCTTTGTCTGTTGTCTGGAGCAGTTATTCTATTCTCCTGTGATAAATAATAATTTATTAATAACTTATGTTTGAAGAAGAAATTCTACAGCCTGTGATGGCTAATTTAGAAAGATTCTCAGAGAGAAATGCTTTCTGCATAGAAAATAAATTTTATACTTATAGTGATTTTTCAGATACTATAAAAAAGATTCGTGGCTTGTTACAATCTCGTGAAATAGAAAGTAAAAACATAGGTCTTGTAACTAATAATGATGTCGAAACCTATGCTTCTATTTTCGCTTTGTGGCTTGAAGGATATTCTTATGTGCCTTTGCATGTAAATCAGCCTATCGATAGGTGTTACAATATTATAAATCAAGTAAGTATAGATACAATTTTAGATTCGTCTGAACAGTCTCGTTACGAAGAAATGATGCTTATCCACACTAATGTAAAAGTAGATATAAATGCAGATCTTAATATTGAAAAAAATGCAACTGATAATGATTTAGCTTATATTCTTTTTACATCCGGTAGTACTGGTATTCCTAAAGGTGTAACTATTTCAAGAGGTAATATTTCTGCTTTTATTAACTCTTTTTGGGCTACAGATATCCAAATTAATGAAAACGATAATTGTCTTCAATGTTTCGATTTGACTTTTGATGTATCTGTTCAATGTTATTTATCAGCTCTTATCAAGGGAGCCTGTGTATTTACCGTCCCTTATATGGAAGGTAAATATTTATACGTAGCGGGGTTAATGGAGGAATATGGTATTTCTTTTGCAGTGATGGCTCCATCTATGCTCAGATATATGCAACCTTTCTTTGAACAAATTGATATGACTAAGCTTAAAACGTGCATTCTTACAGCTGAAGCTTGCCCTAAAAAATTACTAGAACAGATATATATCTATAATTCTCATATTCAGCTTTTTGACTTTTACGGTCCCACCGAAGCGACAATTTATTGTACATATTATAAATTATCCAATAGTAATTCTAATAAAGAATTGAATGGTATCATTTCAATTGGGAAAACTTTGAAAAATGTTTCAAGTATTATCCTTCGTGAAAATGATATGGAATGTGAATGTAATGAGAAAGGTGAATTATGTGTTGCCGGATTACAGGTTACGCCTGGGTATTGGAATAATTCGGAAAAAAATGTTTCGTCTTTCTTTGAACGGGAATATGCTGGTAGTCTTATGCGTTTTTATCGAACAGGAGATTTATGTTATAAAGATGAAGATGGAGATATCATGTATTCTGGTCGTATAGATAATCAAGTTAAGATTCAAGGTTATCGAATAGAATTAGGGGAAATTGAATTTCAAGTGAGGGAATTTCTCCCGAATACAAATGTTGTCTGCTTGGCAAAAAAAGATACTGATATTACCACATTGTTCCTTATTATTGAAGGTGAAAAATTTGCGACAAAAGAACTGGTTTCCTATTTGGCCTCCAAACTACCTTCTTATATGATTCCATCCCATATATTGTTTCTCAAGGAGTTTCCGTTGAATAGTAGTGATAAAGTAGATAGAAAGAAGATGGAATTAATAATTAGTTGATGAGATGATTGATAAACTGAGTAAAAAGGAATGTTGTGGCTGTAATGTTTGTGGGGATGCATGTCCTAAGGGAGCTATAAAATTTGTTGAAGACAATGAAGGGTTCTTGTACCCTTCAATTAACAACGATTTGTGTATCAAATGTGATATTTGTGAGAAAGTATGTCCTGTTATTAATATTGACCTCCTTAAACAGAATGACTTTGAACATCCTCATTGTTTTGCTGCTGTCCATAAAAACCTTCAAGTTCGTTTTGATAGTACTTCTGGTGGAGCTTTTTCTGCTTTCGCAAAAAAAGCTTATACAGAAAAAGCCTATGTGGGTGGTGCAATATGGAATAAAGATTGGAGCGTAACAGAATACATCTCAAATAATAAGAATGATATAGAGAAACTTCGAAGTTCAAAGTATATTCAAAGTAATGCCATCGGTCTCTATATAAATATAAAGAATTTGTTACAAAGTGGAGAAAAGGTATTATTATGTGGTACTCCTTGTCAAATAGCTGCTTTAAAGTCTTATTTGAAAAAGGATTACGAAAATTTGATAACGCTTGATTTTATATGTATGTATGTAAATCTGTCTCTTATACACATCTCCGAGCCCACGAGACCGGAGCCTATCTC